>Ga0209068_10000333_pt1 | contig 26182 bp, 27 predicted proteins | sample ColStrG_CSR_2012_FD_187200 | JGI IMG/M metagenome (GOLD analysis project Ga0209068, IMG submission 187200) | Freshwater sediment microbial communities in response to fracking from Pennsylvania, USA - Cold Stream Run_MetaG_CSR_2012 (SPAdes)... | ecosystem: Environmental > Aquatic > Freshwater >...
AAGGCAACAGAAAACCTTCGATTGTCTCACCGAAGAGACTCAGACCTGCCCTGACGAAACGCGGGATCTCCGGGTTCGATTCCGGCCGGCGTGCCCGCCCCATCCCGGATGCCGGATCGCAGGTGGATGGTCACCATCGATCACGCGATCCGGCCCGGCCGGATGCAACAGGACAGGGTCCGCCGAGGAACGCTTTCAACGCCGAGAACATACGCACCGGCAGCGGTCCTACTCGGTACTGATCTTCTCGAGCCTCTCCAGGCTGAGCGCCATCGATTGAAGCACCGAATTGCTCCCGTTTATCCACGCCCCGCCATCGCGCAACAGGGATTGGCGGATCTCCTCCGTTACGGCGCCGCAGTCGAATACCTCAGTGACGACGGTGGCATCGTCACCGTCCGGAGTGAGGATGTAGCCCCAGCGGTAGCCCGCAGGAACGCCGACTTTGGATGGATCATCACCCTCAGCCCGAGAAGGGTCTCCGGGCGCCGGTTCCCAAAATATGCGCCGACCTGGCTCGAACTCCACCACATAGTTGAGCATGAGGTAGTCGTCTCCGAGCCGATGCATCTTCATGGTGAAGGTGTCGCCCACGTCGGAGATGGGACGGTCGAGGACGGCTCCCCGGAGCATGCCGGACCCGTCGAAATCCATATGGCGTTGCGGATTCGCCACGATCTCGAAGATGAGGGGTGCCGGTGCTTCGATCCTGCGTGACACTTCGACCGTCTTGCTCTCCCCGGTCATGGTTCGGTCCTCTCTGTCGCTGCGTCTGCCCTACCGAAGCGCACCCCGGTAGTTGGTAGTTGGACGTCGTAGGTCCCGCAAAGTCATTCCTCGGTGAGAACTTCCCATTCTGGGACCGATTCGAGGTCCCACGTTCCATGTTCGTCCGGTTTGCAGAGCTCGAACACAGTGCCGACGCCTCCTCGGGAACCTCACCTCGGTGAGTCCAAACGGCCCGCTAATCCTCGGTGATTTGCAGGCTCGGCCGCTTTAGGGTGACGACTCGACGAGGCCCACCACAGCAGAGGTCACATAGTCGGCCACATTGCCGCGAAGCCGATCCGGTGGCAACTTGCCCAGGGCAGCCCAGCTGCTCCCACTTCCTCCGTTCGGCCGTGATGTGACAGTTCGCAATGAGCCGCCCCGGATTCGCCCAGGTCGGGTCAAAAAGACCTCCACCGTTCCGGCGGGTGTCACGATCGTCGATTCGCCCGAGGCCCACAGCTCCTCTATAGCCCGATCCGCCCACGTCATGACCCACTCCTCAATTCGCCCGATCGGTTCGTCTGGACCAATGGCAAGGGCCTCGATTTGGCGGTCCCCAACAAGCCGCTCAACCATGCCCGTGCTGCCGCCAATGTATGTCCATGGCAGGTCGATTTCACTGGCCACGCACCACGCCTCATCGGCAGGCCACCAAAGGTTCGGCGTTTGCCTCCCCTCGTCAAACGAGGTTGTCGTGGCCACGGCCCCGACCGGTCCGGCATAGAGAAGATAGTCCCGGTTGGGCAGATGCACCCGAGGTTCTCTGCGGTCCCTCTGGGTTTGCCATCCGTAGCCGTCCCAAAGGGCGAACCAGCATTCGCCCGGGGTCGAGGTCCACTGCTGAAGGAGCGCGACGAGGCGTTCGGCATCAGCTTCTGTCAACCTTCCCAGCCGAGGGCTCCCGCTCCAAGGAGCTTCACCTTGTGGGGCTTCAGGCGGCAACGCGACTGAATGGAACTGGCCGTTTGATCGAAGGGGCAGGCCACTCCATTTGGCCACATCCCTCCAGCGAACTGGACCCACCTCGCCGACGGAACCTGCGGGGTGCAGAACCCGGGCATAGGACTCGAACCCGTTTGGAACCACGGAAGTAACAGTGTTGCCGAACTCTCCCAACCGAGGACCGATCCAGTCGGCAGCAGCAGTCTCCGCACTCCGTGTGACTTCTGAGGGCCGGACCATCGTGACAGCATCCCAGGTCTGCCGGTCTCACCGTGCACCGGTCGGCCACCACCGCCCGTTGCCTTCTCATGCAGTCGACTGCTACGACGTGGGACTCCACTCAGTGATCGTCGGCGACGAGGACTCCGACGTTGCCCGCGTCCCCGTTCATGGTACGGATTGCCACGCTGGCCGAACATTGAGAGTGGTGCGAACTCGCGAGCCCGAGGCCATCCTCTGCCGCTACCGCGTGGCGCTTGAGGCTGTTCAGGATTCCCCATGACTCCTGATGAGTGCCGGCCGTCCCCCGGCGCCATCCCCGGTCCCGCGGCTACCTCATCCGCCGGGGAAGAACCTCGGGAGGTAGTGGCGGTTGGCCGACAGGAGCGTATCGGCCAGCAGCTCGGCCGCGGGGTACTGCCCCACCAGCGGGTTGGCCACCAGGGCCCGGATCATCGTGTACCGGCTCCCCGACAGCGCCGCCTCGACGGCCAGGCGCTCGTAGGCCTTGCAGTGGGCCACCAGGCCGGACATCTCGGGCGGGAGAGGACGCTGGGCCTGCGGGTGGGCGCCGTCGCGGTCGACGGTGCAGGGGATCTCCACCACCGCATCGTCGGGCAGGCCGGGCAGGGCACCGTCGTTGCGCACGTCGACCACCTGGGTGTCGCCGGTCCCGGCGTGCAGGGAGGCGATCAGCCGTACCGCCGCTTCGGAATAGAAGGCGCCGCCGCGCCAGGAGAGCTTCTCCGGCTTGGTCACCAGCGCCGGGTCCCGGTACTGGGCCAGCAACTCGGCCTCGAGCTCGGCCACCACCTCCGCCCTCGACCGCCAACCGGGCACCGCCTGTTCGGCCACCTCCTGATCGAGGCAGTAGTAGTAGTGCAGGTAGTAGGAGGGCAGGACCCCGAGCAGCTGCAGGAGCCCCCGGGGGACACCGCTCTCGAGCTCGAGTTCGGCGCCGAAGCGGTCGAGCAGCTCGGGCATCCGGTCGACTCCGCCGACGACGGCCGACCGCGCCCAGGTCAGATGGTTCAGCCCCACGTGCTCCAACTCGACGGTGTCCGGGTCGACGCCGAGGTAGTGCCCGATGCGCCGCTGCACGTGGATGGCGACGTTGCACAGTCCGACGGCACGGTGCCCTTCGTCGGACAGTGCCTGGGTCACGATGCCCACCGGGTTGGTGAAGTCCACCACCCAGGCCCCGGCTGCGGCCCGCCGGGCCGTCTCCTCGGCGATGTCCAGGACCAGCGGGACCGTGCGCAGCGCCTTGGCCAGCCCGCCGGGGCCGGTGGTCTCCTGTCCCAGACAGCCGTAGCCGATGGGGAGGGTCTCGTCGGTGTGGCGGGCCGCCTGCCCGCCCACCCGCAACTGGATGACCACGAAGTCGGCCCCGTCGAGGGCCCGGTCCCGGTCGTCGGTGGTGATCAGGTCGCCCGCCCATCCGTGCCGGCGCAGGATGCGGCCGGACAGGCCCCCGACCGCTTCCAGGCGGTCCCGGTCCGGGTCCAACAGGACCAGCTCGTCGACGGTGATTCGATCCTCGTGGGCGCACAGGCTGTCGACCAGCTCGGGCGTGTAGGTGCTCCCACCCCCGACCACGGCCACCTTCGCTCCCACACTTTGAACGTAACATCAGCAGGTGAGCGCCGGCTGGGGGGGATGGTGACCGAGGGGACCCGGGACGCAGGGGATCCCGCCGAGGCGGTGGTCCTCGCCGTCGACGGCGGGGCGTCGAAGACCGACGTCTGGATCGTGGCGGCCGACGGCACGGTTCTCGGCACCGCCCGGGGGGGAGGTTCCAACCACCAGTTCTCCGGGCTCGACGGGGCCATGGACGCGCTCGGTTCCACCATCGAGGCCGCGCTCGGCGCCGCCGGCCTCGACCCCCGCACCCGTCCCGCCGCGGCCACTGGCGCGTACTGCCTGGCCGGCGTGGACCTCCCCGTGGACGAGGAACGCCTGGGCGGGGCCATCGCTGCACGCGGCTGGAGCGCGACGGACCTCCTCCGCAACGACACCATGGCCGTGCTCCGGGCCGGGTCGCGGTCAGGCTGGGGGGTCGGCGTGGTCTGCGGTTCCGGCCTCAACTGCGCGGGCCTGGGACCCGACGGGTCGGTCGAGCGCTTCCCGTCGCTGGCCGAGTTGTCGGGCGACTTCACTCCCGGCGGTTCGTGGCTCGGCGTCCGGGCCCTGGGCCTGGCTCTCCGGGCCGGCGACGGACGTGGCGGCCCGACGGCCCTGTCCTACCTCGTCCCGGCCCACTTCGGCCTGCCCGACCCGGAGGCGGTGCTGAGCGCCGTCTACACCGGCGCCCTCGACTACGGCCGCCTGTTCGAGCTGGCCCGGGTCTGCCTCGATGCCGCCGCCGGCGACGACGCGGCGGCGGGGGCGGCGGCCGGCCTGTTGGCCGACGAGGTGGTGGCGATGGCCAACGCCATCATCGGGCGGCTCGGGGTGGCCGGCGACGAGGTGGAGGTGGTCCTCGGAGGCGGCGTGTTCGACAGCGCTTACGCCGCCTTCACCGCCCGGGTGGAGTCCGGCGTGCTGGTGGTGGCGCCAAAGGCGCGGTTCCGCCGCCTCGAGGCGCCACCGGTGCTCGGTGCGGCTTTGTTGGGGCTCGACGCCCTGGGCGCGCCGGTCGGGTCCGAATTGCGCCTCCGGTCCTCGGCGGCGGCCGCCGACCCGGCGGCGGGAGGCTGAGGGCCGGTGGGCTCCCCGCCCGGCGATCCGTGGTGGCGTTCGGGCGTGCTCTACGAGATCTACCCGCGCTCGTTCGCCGACTCCGACGGCGACGGCATCGGTGACCTCGGCGGCCTCATCGACCGTCTGGACCATCTCGAATGGCTGGGGGTCGACGGGATCTGGCTCTCGCCGGTCTCCCCGTCGCCCAACGCCGACTGGGGCTACGACGTGGCCGACTACTGCGGCATCGATCCCGACTACGGCACCCTCGAGACCCTCGACACCCTGGTGGCCGAGGCCGGCCGCCGGGGCATCCGGGTCCTCCTCGACCTGGTGCCCAACCACACCAGCGAGCAGCACCCGTGGTTCGTCGACTCGAGGTCGTCGCGGTCCGCCGAGCACCGGGACTTCTACGTCTGGGCCGACCCCGGCCCCGGCGGCGCCCGGCCCAACAACTGGACGGCGCAATTCGGCGGCCCGGCCTGGACGCTCGACGAGGGGACCGGTCAGTACTTCCTCCACAACTTCACCCGGGAGCAGCCCGACCTCAACTGGTGGAACCCCGCCGTCCACCGCGCCTTCGAAGAGATCATCAGGTTCTGGTGGGACCGGGGCGTCGCCGGGTTCCGCATCGACGTCTGCAACATGCTCGTGAAGGACGCCGAACTCCGTGACAACCCCCCGGCCACCGGGGAGGACTCGGTGGTGGAGCAGCTCATGGGCCAGCGGTACGCCTACAACGGCAACCGGCCCGAGGTGCACGAGATCCTGCGAGGCTGGCGGGCGCTGGCCGACAGCTACGACCCTCCCCGGGTGCTGTTGAGAGAGACCGACGTGCACCATCTGTCGATGCTCCCCCCCTTCTACGGCAACGGCCACGACGAGCTGCACCTGGCCTTCAACCTGCCCTGGCTGCATGCCGAGTTCTCGGCCGGGGCCCTGCGGGCCGTGGTCGAGGAGACCGAGCGCACCCTGCCCGAGGGAGCCTGGCCGGTGTGGGCCGTCTCCAACCTCGACACCTCGCGGGCAGCCACCCGATGGGCGGAAGGGCACCCTGGAAGGATCCGCTGCATCGTGCTGGCCCTGCTCACGCTGCGAGGGACACCGGTCCTCTACCAGGGCGACGAGATCGGCCTGACCGACGGAGCCCTCGACCGGGAGGACCTGCGCGACCCGATCGGGGTGCGCTACTGGCCGCACGCCACCGGCCGCGACCCCGAACGCTCCCCGTTGCCTTGGGACGACGGCCCCGGCCGGGGGTTCACGACCGGTGGCCGCGGCACCTGGCTGCCCATGGGCACCCCTCCGGAGTGCAACGTCGCCGCCCAGCGGGCCGACCCCGGCTCGGTGCTCACCTTCACCCGTGACCTCCTCGCCCTCCGCCGTTCGAATCCCGACCTCCTCCGCGGCGGATATCGCAGCCTGGCGTCCACGCCCGGCACCTGGGCCTGGCGACGCGGGGACGGCTTCGCCACCGCCCTCAACCTCGGCGATGAGGAGTCGGTGGTCGACGGCCTCACCGGCTCGGTGGCCCTGGGCACCGACCGGGGACGGGACGGTCAGCCGGTGGCCGGGGGCCTCGCCCTCGGTCCGGGCGAGGGGGCCCTGGTCCGGCTGGCCTGAACACCGCGCCCGGCGCGCTCAGGACTTCGCGCATCCTCGACACGCATTCGCCACGGTCGATGACCGCCCGCCAACACAGGAGACTTGACCGGGCCACGGCGAACGCGTACACGAAGTAGCGACCATGGCGGACCGGCTCGATGCGTTCCTCGGTGTGCTCCAGCCGGGCAACGCGCTCGTTGGAAACGCCGGCGGCGGCCTGGAGATCACCCGTACCGCTGATGCCGCTTCGGAGCTCATCAGCAACGTGGCCTACCTGGCCGCGGCACTGCCGCTGGAGGGCCGCCTCATCCATACAAGCATCGCCCAATGTCACCCGACTGGGCTGCCCCCGATCGGCACATCGGGGATGGTCATCCGGCCCTCTGAGGGACGATTGATCACCCGACCCGCGAAGAGGCGGGGCCGAAGCCCCGCCTCTTCACTGTCGTTTGGCGTCGAGGTTAGGAGAGAATGAGATTTCCCACCGATTGCAATCCGATGCTTGATACCCCTCCCGACATGGTGCACTGGGCGAGGAGCGCGCCCAGGGTTTGCGATGAGGCAGTGGCCAGAAACGAAACTGCTCCGCCGTCAGGACCGGGGAAGCCCCCGACTACCGCTGCCGGGTTAACGTTCGGCAGAGAGAGGAACAGAAAAGGTGGGAAAGTAGTGGCGTCACCGAGCGCGTCACTAATGCTCAACGTCGACTTCTTCTGGGTGAACTTCACCCCTGGCGGTGGCGTCCACTTGATCTTGAGGGTGCCGCTCAGGGTGCCGCCGGCGCCTGGGATGGGGCTGGTGAGATTCGCACAGCTGTAGAGCTGGGCAGGTGTCTGGCTCGGGTTGGTAATGGTTATTTTGCCGGACATAGTGCCGGTGAACCCTGCTGCGGGGAATACGGAGGAGGTGCAGTTAGTCAGACTCACACCCGACACCGTGATCTTTTGTCCCTTGTTCTTGATCGGTGCCTGGTAGCCGCCGGGTGTCACAAGCCCGATCGGTGTCTTGAGGGTCAGAGTGCCACCGTCGGCGAAACAGGTGACGGTAGCTGGCGCGCCGTTGTTGACGATGACCCCTCCCGCCGATGCCACTCCGGACGATGCGACGACGACGCCCACTGGGAGCAGTGCCGCTACCGCCGTAATCATGAGCAAACGTCTCAATGCACTTCCTCCTGCTTGTCCGCACGCGCTGTGCGATCCGCAGGGGACCCGCCGAGTTCCGCCGGCCCCCTCTGACAAGACCCGTTTACAGGTCAGTGAGAATGGTAAGAGCCAGCTGAGAATCTGTCCATCGGTTGGCAAAAGGGCAGGTCGGAAGGCTCCATAGAACCGCGTCGCCGACCATAGACGGCGGCGACCGTGCCAAAGAGCTGCGACTGTGCCTAGCAGCTGCAGTCGCTGGCTTGCGAGACTCGATTGTGGGCCAGGTGCGCCACAACACCGGATATGCCCCTGCCCCCGACCGGCACGATTGGGATACACCCAAACCTATGAGCACGGCCCGCTCGTCAGAGCTTTGGCAGGGCGATTTCCATCGCCTGTTGCGCCATGTTCTTAACGCTCGCCATGTTCGTCGCGCTCGACGACTTGCTCAACACGGTGACTGAGATGCCCTGACCGTCTTTTGCTGCCAGAAATCGACCGACCGCGAGATGGGGTCCTGGCCCTGGCTCCCAAAGCGTCTGGACGCCGTCGATGATCACTTTGAGCGACCCAGGCACACTTGCAAGTTCATTGATGGCAGCCGTCATGTTGGTAAAGCCCTTAGATGTCACGAAGTGATTGACAATCATCAGCCCATCTGTACCTGTGAACCAAGTGCACTCATTGGGCTGCTCGGGAGTAACTTTCGGCACCACCGAACGGCCCAAAATCTGGCGAGCCGATGCAGTGGGGACGAGAGCGCAGGCAGATTGGGCCCAAGGCGTGATCGTGGTCGTGGTGCCGGTAGCGAAAGGGGTTCTGCACGCACTTACGACCGCAGCCAGAACCAGTACAGCGCCAACGATGATGGACGATCTTCGTAGCGGAGCGCAGTCGGCCACACGGCTCCCGATCAGTTGGTCCACATCTGAGTATCGGGAGGATGGATCGCCACCTGTAGGACCTGACGGGTGCCCCCGATCACCGGGTAGATGCGCACCACGCTCAGCTGAGTTCTTGGGCGAGCCCGATGAGGATCCCTTCAGGTCCGCGGACGTAGCAAAGGCGGTATGCGGCCTCGTATTGGACCACCTCACTGCTGACCAGATGCGCACCATGGTCCACCAGCCGGTCGAGCGTGTCGTCGATGTCGTCCACGGCGAACATGACTCGCAGGTAACCCAAGGCGTTCACCGGGGCGTTTCGGTGATCTGCGACAACCTGCGGCGCAAGGAAGTGCGAGAGTTCGAGCCTGCCGTGGCCGTCCGGCGTGCGCATCATGGCGATCTCGACGCGTTGGTCAACCAGGCCGGTGACGCGCCCTGCCCACTCGCCCTCGACCAAGGCACGGCCTTCGAGCTCAAGGCCGAGTTCACGGAAGAACTCGATCGCCTTAGCGAGGTCCTCGACGACGATACCGACGTTGTCCATTCGAAGGGCCATCTGGCGAGCCTAATTGTGAAATCAGAGCGTCACCTATCGCCGGGAGTGCGTCGCGTTGCTGGCATCGATCACAGGCTTCCGTGCCCCACAGAGCGCAGCTCTAGGAAGGCGGGCGGTTCTGTTCCGCTCGACGCACCAGGACGGCACGTTCGCCCGCATTCGCCGAACGCGCCGCGGCCTCGGTGAACGCCGCCATCGCCTGATCATGCCGCCCGGCCCGCTCGAACAGGTCCCCACGCACGCTCGGCACTAGCGGCGAGTCGCCCAGTGCGTCCTCGCGAACGTCCTTCAGCACGGCAAGCCCGGCGTCGGCCCCGAATGCCCGACCATGGGCGACGGCCCGGTTCACCTCGACGACCGGTCCGGGCGCCGTGCGGGACAGGACATCGTAGAGAGCGGCGATCCTGTGCCAGTCCGTCTCCTCGGCGCGCTCCGCGCGAGCGTGCTGCGCTGCGATCAGGGCCTGCAGGAAGTAACGCCCGACCGGGATCCCGCTGGCCGCCAGCTCCTCCGCTCGACCTAGGGCGGCCAGTCCCCGTCGAACGAGCACTTGGTCCCAAAGGCTTCGGTCCTGCTCCTCCAGCAGGACCGGGATCCCGTGCTCGTCGAGGCGGGCCGCCGTCCGCGAGCCCTGGATCTCGAGGAGGGCCAGCAGGGCGAGGACTTCGGGCTCGTCGGGAGCGAGGTCGGCCAGCATCCGCGCCAACCAGGTGGCCTCCTCCACGAGGTCCAGGCGCATCCAGTCCTCGCCAGTGGTGGCCGTGTACCCCTCGTTGAAAATCAGGTAGATGACGGCCATGACGTCGTTCAGCCGATCAGACCGTTCTGATCCCTTTGGCAGCTCGAACTCGGCGTGCGCCTCGGACAGGGTCTTCTTCGCCCGGGAGATTCGCTGCCCCATTGTGGACTCGGTGACGAGGAACCCTCGGGCGATCTCCGCGGTGGTGAGGCCGCCGACGAGCCGCAGCGTGAGTGCCGCCCGGGACTCGGGCGTCAGCGTCGGGTGGCAGGATAGGAAGACGAGCCGGAGGACGTCGTCCTCGATGTAATCGATCTGGCTCTCGAAGTCGGGCACGGCCGCCGCATCCCCGTCCCGGGAACCGAGCTCGGCAACCTTGCGGCGCAAGATGTCGGCGCGCCGGAAATGTTCGACGGCGCGGCGCTTCGCCACGGTCATGAGCCAGGCGATCGGATTATCCGGCACGCCGGTTGCCGGCCATTGCTCGAGGGCAGCGACGAGAGCATCCTGGGCCAGGTCCTCGGCGAGGCTGACGTCGCGGGTCATCCGGGTGAGGGCCGCCATGAGCCGTGCGGAATCGGCCCGCCAGACGGCATGGACGGCCCCGTTCGGGTCATCGGGTCGAGTCTGTGTCTGCACCATGACAGCGTAGTGACGCCGACACAGACCCCACGTCCGTCCTCCGCTCACCTCTGGCGCCGGGGGCGGAGGACGGACGGATGCGGTGTCAGGCGTCGGGTGCCTCCGGCCCGGTCGAGATCTGGCGAAGGGTGGAGATCACGGTGATCTCGGGCCAGTGCGTGGCGTGGAGCTCGGCGAACGACCGCTGGTCCTCGGCGGCCTCCTCGAGGCTCGGGTACTCCATGATTGCCCAGCCGCCGACAACCTCCTTGGCCTCGGAGTAGGGACCGTCGACACGCGTGACCTGACCGTGGCGGACGATGTAGTTCACGGCGTCCTCGGTCCCATAAAGACCGCCGCCGTCGAGGAAGATCCCCTTGGCGGCCCGCTCACCGATGTACTCGTCCATTGCGTCGAACAGCGCCTGCGGCGGCGTCCCAACGCCTTCTTCCATCCTCACAAATCCCATGAATCGGGGCATGTCGATCACTCCTTGTCGTTGGTCGCTCATGAACTGCTTGCCATTGAGTCGAACGGAGATGCCGTTCTTCGACATCGATCACCGAATTTCCTCGGACCACAGTATGAGCATGGCCGAACGGGTTCGTCGGCGTCCCGGCCGACCGGTAGTGAACGTCGTGGATTGAGGGGACTCCGTCACTTGTGCTGACGTCCGGACGGATCGTGTGAGACCAGGTGGCGGAAGGCGTGCCGACGTCGGACCAAGGTGACCCGGCGAAGTTCGGGGTCGAGTAGGCCCATCGCCAGCTGGAGGACCAATCGTTGAGTGCCACCTATCGCCGGTCGAGGGTCACTGTGATCGAACGGCGTATCGGACCATTGTCCTGGACGATCCGTGTCTCTCGACAGGGACGAAGCCCACTGACTCATAGAGGCGGAGCGCTGGATTCGCCTCTGCCACGCTGAGACTCAGCGCTGGATAGCCCTGGCTAACACTGGCGTTGATGAGGTTGACCAGGAGCCGACGACCAATTCCTTCGTGCCGGCGCGACGCGATGACTGCGATCGACAGTTCGGGGATATCTTCGGTGACAAAGCCGTAGCCATGGCTCGCCTCGCTGTATGTCCGATACCAAGCCGCGCCCACCGGTGCGTCTTGTTCTGCAATCAGTCCATAGTCGCCCGGCCTCGGCCATCCAGCGAGATACATCGAATAGCGCGAATCGGCGAGCACCTCGTCGGCGGTCGGCGTCGGCTTCTCAGGGCGCCAAACTGCGGCCTCGCCAAGCATCGTCGCCAGAAAGGTGAAGTCCTCGGGCCCTGCCGAGCGAAACTGAACGTCCTTCATGTTCAATAGTTCAGCAGACGGTTTGCCCGTGGCAAGGCCCTGCCAGACCATCCGGGAGGTGCCGACACTTGCCAGGTCCAGGCTGCCCCACAACACCGGCTTGAGGTCGATTGTCGACGGTGTGTTTGGTGGCGACTTTCCTACCGGAAGTCCAAGGTCGTGATGCACGATTGGTCGCCGTACATTGCGAACTCATCGGTAGACGTCGCCTCGGTGGTCGATGTGGATGATGCCGATCCGCTGGAGCTGCTCGTCGATGGCATACATGATTCGGTAGCTGCCGCGCCGGGCGGAGCGCATTCCGACAAGTTGGCCGCTCAGCGGACCGCCGACTCGTAGCGGCTCTTCAGCCAGAGAACCGAAGATGAACTCCAGGCACGCAGCCCCGATCTTCTCCGGAAGGCGCAGCAGGTCACGTTCGGCGCGAGCCGAGATACGGACCTCATATGCAGAGGTCACCGAGAGGCGAAGCGGGCACGGAGGGCGTCGTTGTCGGCGATCCGACCGGCGTCGAGATCGGCCAGGCCCTCAGCAATGGCTTCGGGAGCCCCGGGGGTAGTCAGGATGTCCACCGTCTCTTCTAGGGCGGCGAGATCCTCCGGTGAGATCAAGACGGCAGCTGGATGCCCGTGGCGTGTGATCAGGACCCGGTCATGGGTCCGCTCGACATCGGCGATGTACTCCGAGAGTCGGTTCTTGGCCTCTCCGAGCGGTACAGACGTCATGAGGTGATTATAGCCAAAAGTCTGGCCAAATATGATCAGCCTTTGGTCGCCCCCATAATTCGGGGGCGGCGCCGGCGCCTGAGAGATTGCCGAGTTGCCTGGCCACCGCCGCTCTCCCGTCTCCGATGGGCCTGCGGGCCGCCATCCACTCGCGGACGCCGATGCGTCCCTGGCCGTGCAGGCTGGCGAGCTCATCGACGTCGGGTCGTACTCGCCGTTCCTCAGCCGCCCGGCAGCACGGGCGCAGGTTCTCCTCCGGGTGACGACGACCTAGCGATCGGCCCGCTGAGACCCAATGGCTGAACCCCGGCGTGGGATATCGTGACCCAACTCACGCTCCCACGGCCGAGGCCCGGGCCCGTTGCTCGAACTGATCGGGAGGTCGCAATGGAGACTCAGCCGTTCCGGGGTGTCGTCGGTGACGACTGGCGGCAGTCCACGCCGTGGTGGCCCGAGGTCCCGAAGCCGCCGGCCGGGGCGCCCAACGTGCTGTTGGTGGTCCTCGACGACGTTGGCTTCGCCCAACTCGGCTGCTACGGCTCCGACATCGCCACCCCGACCATCGACGCGCTGGCCCAGGGTGGGGTGCGCCTCACCAACTTCCACACCACCGCCCTGTGCTCGCCCACGCGGGCCTGCCTGCTGACCGGGCGCAACCACCACCGAAACGGCCTGGGCCGGGTGGCCGACCTGGCCGTCGGGTATCCGGGGTACAACGGCGAGATTCCCCAGGAGAACGGCTTCCTGTCCGAGATCCTCCGCCAACGGGGCTACGCCACCTACGCGGTCGGCAAGTGGCATCTGACCCCCGACGACGAGACCAACATGGCCGCCCCCCGGCACTCGTGGCCCCTGGCCCGGGGCTTCGACCGCTGGTACGGCTTCCACGGGGGCGAGACCCATCAGTTCGTCCCCGCCCTCTACCACGACAACCACTCGGTCGCCCCGCCCCGGACCATCGAGGAGGGCTACCACCTGAGCGCCGACCTGGCCGACCGGGCCATCGCCCATGTGGGCGACCTCCGGGCCGTCGACGTCGACCGTCCCTTCTTCCTCTACTTCTGCACCGGCGCCTGCCATTCCCCCCATCACGCCCCCCGACCGTGGATCGACCGCTATGCCGGCCGGTTCGACAAGGGATGGGACCGGTGGCGCGATGAGACCTTCGCCCGTCAATTGGAGACCGGTCTCTTCGCTCCAGGAACCGAGCTCTCTCCGCGCCCGCCGTGGGTGCCGGCATGGGAGGGCCTGCCTGCCGAGGAACGGCGGGTGGCCGCCCGCTTCATGGAGTGCTTCGCCGCCTTCCTGTCCTACACCGACGCCCAGCTGGCCCGGGTCCTCGAGTTCCTCGAGCAGACCGGCGACCGGGAGAACACCCTGGTGGTGCTGGTGTCCGACAACGGGGCCAGCTCGGAAGGAGGACCCAGCGGATCGATCAACGACAACCGGCTCCAGAACTTCGACCCGGCCGGCCCGGCCGAGCTGTCCCGGCGCATCGAGGAGCTCGGCGGGCCCAGCGCCCACAACAACTACCCCTGGGGCTGGACCATGGCCGGCAACACCCCGTTCAAGCGGTGGAAGCGTGAGGTCCACGAGGGCGGGGTGGCCGATCCGTGCATCGTGAGCTGGCCGGGCCGCCTGGGCTCGGGCGGCGGCGTGCGCCGGCAGTTCGCCCATGCCGTCGACATCCTGCCCACCGTGCTCGAGCTGGCCGGAATCGAGGCCCCCCCGCTCATCGGGCACGTGCCCCAGACCCCGCTCGACGGCATCAGCTTCGCCCCGCTGTTGGGCCCGGAGGGGGCAGGCGCCCCCGCGCACCGCACCACCCAGTACTTCGAGATGTTCGGAAGCCGCGCCCTCTACCACGAGGGCTGGAAGGCGGTCGCCTTCAAGCCGATCGGGCCCCTCTACGACGACGGCATCAACTGGAACGCCCCCTTCGACGACGACCGCTGGGAGCTCTACCACGTGGACGTCGACCCCGCCGAGATCCACGACCTGGCCGGTGAGCACCCGGAGCGGCTGGCCGACATGATCGAACGCTGGTGGGTCGAGGCCCGCCGCAACCAGGTGCTCCCCCTGGACAACCGGGTGCTCCACACCCTGGTCAACCCGAAGCCCGACCGGAGGGCCCCCCGCCTCACCACCACCTATTTCCCGGGCGGCTCCCCGGTGCCCGAGACGGTGGCCGCCAACGTCAAGAACCGCAGCCACACCATCGAGGTCGACCTCACCGTCGACCCGGGCGAGCCGGCGGAGGGTGTGCTCCTGGCCCAGGGGTCGGTGCTCGGCGGCTTCTCCCTCTACCTGCAGGGCGGGCGCCTCCGCTACGTGCACAACCTGTACGGCAAGGAGCGCCACGTCATCGCCGCCGCCCAGCGGGTCGGGGCCGGCCGCCACCGGCTGGTGTTCCGGTTCGAGCGGGAGGAGGACGGCGGCGGCCCGGCCGTCCTGGAGGTCGACGGGGCCGAAGTGGCCAGGGGGCGCATCCCCACCTTCACCGTCGCCGCCTTCAGCGCCACCGGCGCCGGTCTCACCTGCGGGTACGAGGTGGGCCCGGCGGTGGGCGACGACTATTCGGCCCCGTTCCCGTGCACCACCACCATCCATTCGGCCACCGTGACCCTCAGCGAGCACGTCCCGGTGAACCCGATGGTGGAGTTCGAACGGATCATGTCCGAGCAGTAGCCCCGAAGCTCACAGGAGAGCCTACGGTCGCCGCCAGTCCGTTCACGGGGTGGTTTCCTACCGTGGTGGACATAGGAGGCAAGCAGAGCCCGCAACCATCTGCTTGAAATCACATGACCTGGATCTTCGTCACCATTCCCCTCATGATCGTGGCCGTGGCCATCGCCACCGTCCCCGTCCTGTACCACTCGGTCCGGGAGGATCGGCTGCTCCGAGCCGAGGCCGGCCCGCACCGCCGGCCGGTCCCGCGGAGCTCCGAGTACTGGACCAGGCCGGCCCGGGCCCGGGTCGAGGCGACCGGCCCGGAGGAATCGGTCGCAGCCTGACCGGTCGCAGCCTCATCAAGGGCATGGCAGGGGCCGTCGTCCTCGAACGCATCCGGGTCGGACCCGGTGTCCGGGCGCCGCTCCGGGCCGGGCGGCCATTGAGCGGTAGCCTCCGGACACCATGGTTCCCACCGCCAAAGCCGGCCCGACGGCAACCGGCCCGGTCCCGCCCGGCCCGGCGGAAGGTGACGCCCCCACCGGACCGGCCATCATGGACGGCCGGCAGCGGCGCCGGGCGCGCAACCGGGAGGCGGTCGTCGACGCGCTGCTGGACCTCTACCGCGACGGCAACCTGAGGCCGAGCAGCGAGGAGATCGCCGCCCGCTCGGGGCTGTCCCCCCGCTCCCTCTTCCGCTACTTCGACGACGTCGACGACCTGATACGGGCCGCCATCCGCAGCCAGGAGGCCCGGGCCCTGCCGCTGGTGCCGGTGGCGGCTGCGCCCGACGACCACTTCGACGTGAAGGTGGCCGCCCTGGTGGATCAGCGGTTCCGGCTGTTCGAAGCGGTCGGGCACGCCGCCACCGTCTCCCGGCTGCGCTCCCCGTTCCAGCCGCTGCTGGCCGCCGAGTTGAGCCAGAACCGCAAGTACCTGCGGAAGCAGGTTCAGCGGCTGTTCGCCCCGGAGCTGGCGGCGATGGACGAGGCCCGGGTGGTGTCGGCGCTGGCGGCCGCCGATGTATTGACCTCATTCGAGTCGTACCAGCTCCTCGTCCAGCACCGGGCCATGCCGGAGGGACAGGCGAAGCGGGTCATGGCCGACGCCCTCGCCGTCCTCCTCGGGCCTCTGTGAGCCCTCTGAGCTTTCTGCCGGTCGGGGCTGCGGACGGCCACGGTGACGGCACTCACAGCATCACGGACCGGCCCCCGGTGACCGGTAGCGGCGCTGACCACTAGTCGGCGACGTTGCCGGCCAATCGGCCGAGCAGGCCTTCGAGGCCGGCGATCTCTTCGTCGGAGATCCCGGTGCGGAGACGCCGGTCGAATGCCGCCGCCGCCCGGCGCAGACGGAGGAAGGCCGCCTCGCCGGCTCCGGTCAGCTCGACCACGTGTATCCGTCGGTTGACAGCGTCGCGCCGCCGGGTGATCAGCCCTTCGGCGTCCATCGAGTTGAGGTGGTGGGTGAGGGTGGCCTCGCTGACCCGTATGGCCTCGGCCAGCTCCCGCTGGTTGGCCAACTGCCGGGTCTTCAGGTTCAACAGCACCAGCCACGCCGGCAGAGACCCGCCCGCCTCCACCAGGGCGGCATCGAAGGCCCGACTCACGGTCCGGGCCGTCCGGGCCAGATGCATGCCGATGGGTGGGTGGGTGGCTGGATGGGTGCCCATCGGATCAGGCTACCACGATCACTCGATCTCTAATCCTTTGACTTCTAATAATTTGATCTCTATACTTTGTCCCTATGACAACGAGCAGAGGGACCATCCCCGGGGACATCGACGACAAGCCCCTGGGCACCGCCATCTATCCAGACCTCGCCGACAAGGTGGCCGTGGTCACCGGCGGCTCGAGGGGCATCGGCGCCGCCACCGCCGTGGCCCTCGGCGCCAACGGCGTGAGCGTTGCCGTCGTGGGGCGTGACGGGGCGGCGATCGACGGGACGGTCGAGGCCGTCCGCGCCGTGGGGGCAGCAGCCCTCGGCGTCGTGGCCGACTGCACCGTCGAGGAGGACCTGGCGTCCCTGCGCCAGCAAGTAGCCGCCACACTCGGCAGGGTCGACATCCTGGCGGCATTCGCCGGCGGCAACGGCATGCCGGTGGCCACCGCCAACGAGAGCAGCTGGCACTGGCGCGAAGTCATCGAGAGCGACCTCACCTCGACGTTCCTCACCGTGGCCGCCTTCCTCCCCGAGATGACCGCTCGCCGTTCCGGGGTGATCATCACCATGGCCTCGTCCGCCGCCCGCATGGCGGCCAAGTCCTCGGCCGCCTACGCCGCGGCCAAGGCCGGGGTCATCGCCTTCAGCCGCCATCTGGCCAGCGAGTTCGCCGAGGACGGCATCCGGGCCAACTGCATCGCGCCCTCTGCGATCGAGAACGACAAGATGCGCGCCCGGATGTCGGCGGCCCAACGGGAGGCCCTGGGCAGGGCGTTCCCCCTGGGGCGGATCGGCCAACCACCGGACGTCGCCGCCGCCGCGCTCTATCTGGCCTCGTCCGCCTCGTCGTGGATCACCGGCGTCACCCTCGATGTCGCCGGCGGGATGGTGATGGCGTGAGTGGCGTCGGTTTGCCGATCGCCTCCGGCCGCCGCACCATGGTCAGCGGGCTGCGGGCGAACTCCTTGGCGGCTCTGGTCATGCTCGTCGTCGAGTTCGGGCTCGGTCTGGGCGCCAACCTCTACGCCAGCCTTCCCGCCACCGATCACCACCGGGGGGCGCTCGCCGCCTTCGGTCGGGCGGTGGCCGACGGTCCGGTGGTCGTCAGCGTGCACGCTCTGCTCGGCACCCTGCTCCTCGCCGCCGGCATCTCGGCGGTGGTGCGCGCCTCTTTGGCCCGCCGGGCCCCGCTGGTCGTCGCCGCCGGCACCGCCCTCCTCGCCATCATCGTGGCCTGGGGATCCGGCACGCGATTCGTGGGGACGATAGACAACGGAGCATCGCTGGCCATGGGCTTGGCCACCGGGCTCGCCGTCCTGGCCTACTCGGTCATCCTGTTCATCACCCCGCCGGCCGGGTCTTGAACGCCGAGTCTTGAAGACGACCTCCGGCGCTCGGAGGCGTCAGCCGGAGCCCGCCCCCGCCCGGGTGGCCCCGGCGTCGGCCAGCAACCGGTCGTCGTCGGCCAGCAGCTCCTTGGCCAGGTGGCGCACCATCTCGATCACCTCGGGGTGATCATCGGGGTCCCAGCCCTCCAACAGCTCGGTCATCGAGTCGCGCCGGGCCGCCGTGAGCCGCTCGATGGCCTCGTGGCCGGGGGGGGTGAGCACCAGGGTGCAGCCGCCGGACGGTCCGTCCCGCTCGAGCATCCCCGCCGACACCAGGGCGTCCGCTCCCCCCTCGAGGCGCTGAGGGTCGACGTTCAGGCGGGCGCCCACGTCCTCCAGGGTGCAGTCCGGCCGGTCGGCCAGCCGGTAGAGCATCCACACCGCCCGGGGTTCGAGCTCGACACCGGCCCGGGTGGCCAGCGTCTCGTACAGTTCCCGCCGGTTTTCGCGGCTGGCCGCCCGTTCGAGGATGCGACGGACCTCGCCGAGGGAGGACCGGGGCTCGGGCAGCCCGAGGCCCTCGGCCGGCTCAGTGGCCCGGATCGACTTGCGCAATTCGATCTCCGGAAGGGTCCAGCTCAACAGGAAGGCCACGAAGGCGATGGGCACCCCGATGAGGAACACGGTCTGCACGGTATGGGCGATGCCATCGATCACCCCGGCCTGCACGGCGGCCGGCAGATGGTGGATGGCGGCGGGGTCGTCGGCGTTGACGCTGAACCCCGGCGGAACCTTGGCCAGGTGCAGGGAGTGGAGGATGTTGGGCAGGAGCCGGCTGGCGAAGATGGTGCCGAACACCGCCGTGCCGAACGAGCCCCCGATCATGCGGAAGAACGTCGAGCCCGATGTGGCGGTGCCCAGCTCCTCGTAGGGCACTGCGTTCTGGACGGCCACCAGCAGCACCGACATGACCATGCCGAGACCCAGGCCGAAGATGGCCATGTAGGCCGCCATGGTCCAGGCACCGGTGCTCACCCCGATCAGCGACATCAGGTACAGCCCCAGGGTGGTGAGGGCGGTGCCCACCACCGGGAAGATCTTGTAGCGGCCCCACCGGCTGACCAGCACACCGGAGCCGACCGAGGCGATGAACAGCCCGCCCATCATGGGGAAGAGCCGCACTCCGGACTGGATGGCGCTCACCCCCTTCACCTCCTGGAGGAACAGCGGCAGGAAGGTCAGCGCCCCGAACATGGCGAACCCGATGACGAACCCGATGGCCCCGGCGGCGTTGAACACAGCGTTGGAGAACAGGTGGAGCGGGATCACCGGCTCCACCGCCCGCCGCTCGGCGAACAGGAAGGCCACCGCCAAGAGGACGCCGGCGACCCCGAGGCCGATGATCACCGGCGACCCCCACCGGTAGGTGGTGCCACCCAGGCTGGCCAGCAGCACCAGGGCGGTGGCCGACAGGGCCAGTAGGGCCGAGCCCAGGTAGTCGATCACCCGGTGGACCCTGCTCAGCGCCCCGGGCAGGGCAAAGGCGGTGACCACCAGGGCGGCCGCCCCGAAGGGGATGTTGATGTAGAAGATCCACCGCCAGCCGATCGAGTCCACGAAGGCGCCCCCGATGAGGGGGCCGATGACCGTGGTGATGCCGAACATGCCCATGAAGATGCCGGAGTAGCGCCCCCGCTCGCGGGGGGACACCACGTCGCCGATGATGGTCTGCGCCCCCACCATGAGACCGCCGCCGCCCAGACCCTGGACCGCCCGGAACAGGATCAGTTCGAGCATCGACTGGCTCAGACCGGACAGGACGGAGCCGACCAGGAAGATGACGATGGCGGCCTGGAAGAAGATCTTGCGCCCGAACTGGTCTCCGAGCTTGCCCCACAGCGGCGTGGAGACCGTCGAGGTCAAGAGGTAGGCGGTGACCACCCAGGTGAGGCGCGACGCGCCGTGCAGGTCCCCCACGATGGTGGGCAGCGCCGTCGAGACCACCGTCTGGTCCAGGGCGGCCAGGAACATGCCCAGCATCAGCGCACCGATGACCACGAGCACCCGGCGATGGGAGAGCGCCGTGGGCAGGTCGGCCTGTTCCGCTGCAACCGTTTCGCTCATGGCCTCGCTCCCACTTGCTCGCTCCGTGCCGTCGTCATCGTAAGGCCGCCGCCCGGACGGTGACCCGGTGGCCGAGCGGAAGCCCGCTGCCGACAACCCTAGGGTTCGGAGGTGGAGGCCCGTCCCGGAGGCGACGGGTGTCCGGCGGGCGGTGTGGCAGGCTGGCCGCCGGGGAGTCGAAGAAGGGGAGCGATGGATTCCGAGCCGATGCCGGCGGCCTTCCTCGGGCACGGGGACCCGATGAACGCCCTATCCGACAACCACTTCACCCGGGCCTGGCGGGATCTCGGCTCCTCGGTGCCGACGCCGAGAGCCGTCCTCGTGGTCTCGGCCCACTGGTACGTCGGGTCGACCCTGCTCACGGCCATGGCCGCCCCGCGCACCATCCACGACTTCTATGGGTTCCCCCGCGCCCTCTTCGAAGTCGAGTACCCGGCGCCGGGTTCGCCCGAAGTGGCCGCCGAAGTCGCCGAACTGGCGAAGCCCCGCTGGGTCGGCCTGGACTCGGACGGATGGGGGCTCGACCACGGGACCTGGTCGGTGCTGGTGCACGCCTTTCCGCAGGCCGACGTGCCAGTCATCCAGCTCTCGGTGAACGGGCTCGAGGGCTACGACGAGCACTTCGACCTCGGGGTGCGGCTGGCCCCCCTGCGCCACCGGGGGATCCTTGTCATCGGGAGCGGCAACGTGGTCCACAACCTCGGCCTGATCGACCGGGGGGCGGGCGAGACGGGCTTCGACTGGGCCGTCCGCTTCGACGAGGCCTGCACCGCAGCGATGGTCGAGGACCCGCAGCGGACCCGGGGCCTGGCCGACCACCCCGACTACCGGCGGGCCGTCCCCACGCCCGACCATTTCCTGCCCCTGGCCCCGATCGCCGGCATCGCCGCCGCGTCAGGCACCAAGGCCACCGTCCTGGTCGACGGCCACGTGGGTGGCTCACTGTCGATGACCGGGTTCCGGGTCGGCTGAGGCACGGCCCCGTCCCCGGCCCCACCCGTCCCAACATGAACGTTGTGTGACGTGGCACACTTGGCCCGTTCACATGATCGACAGCGGAGGTGGGATCGTGGTCAACCCGAACCGGCGTTTCCGAATGGGCACGGTGGCTGTCGCCATCAGTGCGGTCGCCGTGCTGGCGGCCGCCTGCAGCAGCAATTCGAGCAGCTCGACCACCACCACGGCCGCACCCAGCACTACTGCGAGCTCGGTCGCCCTGCCGACGGCCACCATCCCCACCCAGACCACCAACGCCGCCATCGCCGCCACGGTGCCGGCGGCGGTCAAGTCCAAGTCCATCGTGACCGTGGCCCTCGACGCCACCTACGCCCCGGACGAGTTCATCGCCCCCAACGGCTCGTCGATCATCGGTATGGACGCCGACCTGGCCGCTGCCATCACCCAGGTCCTCGGCCTCCATGTGAAGCTGGTCAACGCCACCTTCGCCACCATCATCCCGGGCATCCAGAGCGGGAAGTACGACATGGGCGCCTCGTCGTTCACCGACACCATCGCCCGGGAGAAGGTGGTCGACTTCGTCGACTACTTCACCGCCGGCGAGGGCTTCTACGTGAAGACGGGCAGCCCCCTGGCCTTCAACGGGCTGACCTCCCTGTGCGGGCACTCGGTGGCCGTGGAGAGCGGCACCACCGAGCAGACCGACGCGGTGAGCCAGGCCAAGAAGTGCACCAGCGGCAAGGTCACCGTGCTGGCCTTCGGCAACCAGAGCCAGGCCAACTTGGCCGTCTCCAGCGGCCGGGCCGACGTCGGCTTCGCCGACTCGCAGGTGGCCGGCTACATCGTCGCCACCTCCAACGGCGTCTTCCAGAACAGCGGGACGGCCTTCACGGTCGCCCCCTACGGCCTGGCCCTGCCCCGGGGGAACGGGATGGCCAAGCCGGTGCAGTCGGCGGTCAACTTCCTGATCGGCAACGGCGTGTACACACAGATCCTGACCAAGTGGGGCGTGCAGTCCGGCGCGGTGACCACCTCGGTGGTCAACGGCGCCACCAGCTGACCGGGGCGACCGGTAGCGGCGGGATCCACCGATGACGGGTCCCGAGCCTCCGGGCCCGATCGGGGGCCCACCGGCACGACCGGCAACTCCGGGGTCGGCGACAGCACCGGCACCACCGGAGCCACCGGACAGGCCGCCGGCCCAGTCGGGACGAGCGGGACCGACGGACACCCCGCCGGCACAGAAGACAGTCCCGGTGCGCCACCCGGGGAGATGGGTGGCCAGCGGGGTGATCCTGGTGCTGGTGGCCATGCTGGTCAACACCCTGGTCTTCTCCCATGTGACCCGGGGCGGGGTGGTCGAGGGCCGCTTCCAGTGGCCGGTGGTCTGGAAATACCTGTTCGTCGCCCCTGTCCTCCGCGGCATCGTCGTCACCCTCGAACTCACCGCCATCGCCATGGCGGTGGGCATCATCCTCGGCGTGGTGCTGGCCGTGATGCGGCTGTCACCCAACCGACTTCTGTCGGGGTCGGCGTGGGTCTACATCTGGTTCTTCCGGGGCACCCCGGTGTTGGTGCAGCTCACCTTCTGGTACGTCGGGATCACCTACCTCTACCCGAAGTTGACCCTGGGCATCCCGTTCGGGCCGGCCTTCTACACGGTCAACGCCAACACCCTGGTCACCTCGTTCATCGCCGCGGCCCTCGGGCTCAGCCTCAACGAGGGCGCCTACATGGCCGAGATCGTGCGGGCCGGCATCATCTCGGTGAACGAGGGACAGACCGAGGCGGCCCAGTCCCTCGGCATGACCAAGGCCCAGACCCTGCGGCGCATCGTGCTGCCCCAGGCCATGCGCATCATCATCCCGCCCACCGGCAACGAGACCATCTCCATGCTCAAGACCACCTCGCTGGTGATCGTCATCGCCGGGGCGGACCTCTTCACCGCCACCCAGAACATCTCCAACACCAACTACCAGATCGTGCCGCTGCTGCTGGTGGCCAGCATCTGGTACCTGTTCTTCACCTCGGTGCTCACCATCGGGCAGTACTACGTCGAGCGCCACTACGCCCGCGGGTCGACCCGCACCCTCCCCCCGACTCCGTTCCAGCGGCTGCGACAGGACCTGTTCCGCATCCGCCCCCAGCCGGTGCCGGCCCTGACCGAGGCCCCCTGGGTGGCGCCCCATGGCTGAGCCGATGGTCCGGGCCAGCCAGGTCCGCAAGTGGTTCGGGCGCCTCGAGGTGCTGCGGGGCATCGACCTCTCGGTCGGCCGCGGCGAGGTCCTCTGCCTCATCGGTCCCTCCGGTTCGGGGAAGAGCACCTTCCTCCGCTGCATCAACCACCTGGAGAAGATCGACGGCGGCGAGTTGGCCGTGGACGGGCAGCTGGTCGGGTACCGCTCGAGCGGGAACAAGCTCTTCGAGCTGCGCGACCGCGAGGTGTGCCGCAAGCGGGCCGAGATCGGCATGGTCTTCCAGAGCTTCAACCTGTTCCCCCACATGAGCGTCCTGGACAACGTGACCTCGGGCCCGGTGCGGGTGAAGAAGGTGCCGGCCGCGGCGGCCAGGGAGCAGGCCCGGGGGCTGCTCGACCGGGTCGGCCTGGCCGACAAGGCCGACAGCTACCCCAACCAGCTGTCGGGCGGCCAGCAGCAGCGGGCGGCCATCGCCCGGGCCCTGGCCATGGAGCCCAAGCTGATGCTGTTCGACGAGCCCACCTCGGCCCTCGACCCGGAGCTGGTGGGCGATGTCCTCGACGTCATGCGGGGGCTGGCCGGCGACGGCATGACCATGATCGTGGTGACCCACGAGATGGGGTTCGCCCGGGAGGTCGGGGACACGGTGGTGTTCATGGACGGCGGCGTCGTGGTCGAGAGCGGGGCCCCGGAGACGGTGCTGTCTGCCCCGCAGCACGAGCGGACCCGGGTCTTCTTGTCCAAGGTGCTCTGACCAGCGCCCTCATCTTGGCCGGGGGGCGGCAGTCGGGCCAGCTACGCGCCGGCGCCGACCCGGAACGCCGACAGTATCTTCGCCACCAACTCCACGACCTCGGACCGGGCCAGGCCGAGGTCATCGGCGTCGGCGATGTACAGGCAGCCCTCGTTGAGGGCGCCGATGAGCAGGAGTGCCATGGGGCGCAGAGGACATCGCTCGAGAACGTCGGCGTGCATGGCCTTTCGCAGCGCCCCTCTCAGGGCGACCGCCCCGAATCGATTCTCGATGGCGCGCACGTCGTCCCAGGCCAACACCGCACGGGCATCTTGAAGCACGATCCGGCGAATCGAGGGGTCGAGGTGGGCGTCGAGCCACAAGGCGCACCCGTCGAGCAGGGCCTCCCACGAATCGGGCCGCAGGAACTCGGCCACCGCCTTGTCCGAGACCTCCTGTTGTACCTGCTCGAACACCGCCCGGAAGAGTTCCTCCTTCCCACCGAAGTGGTGGTACAAGGCACCTTTGGTCACCCCGGCGAGGGCCACGATCTCGTCGGTGCCGGTGTCGGCGAATCCCTTCGCCCCGAACAGCTCCCTCGATGCCGCGATGAGGGCGGCCCGGGTGGCGTCGCCCTGGGCGACCCGTTTGTCCTTGACATTCGTACTAGTGGTATGCATAATGTCGTACGGGTGGTATGTAAGAGAAATACTCTAAGTACGATACCACGGGGAGGGTAGGCGAGATGCCCAAGTATGTGATCGAGCGCGAATTGCCCGGAGCCGGCAGCTTGTCCGGCGAGGAATTGCGAGACATCAGCCAGAAGTCAAACCGGGTCATCTGCAGCCTCGGACCCGAGATCCGTTGGCAGCAGAGCTATGTGACCGACGACAAGATCTACTGCGTCTACATCGCCCCGGACGAGGACATCCTCTTCGAGCATGCCCGATGCGGCGGCTTCCCGGCCAACAAGGTGTCCATGGTGTCGGCGGTGATCGACCCGTCGACGGGGGACTGACTCAACGGCGGGGGCTCAACCGACGGTGCCGGCCCGGAGCATCTGGACCAGCGCCCCCAGGTCGGAGGCCTCGATGCGCCCGGTGGCCCGCAACGACGCCCGGCCCAGGCTCGACCCGAAGGGCAGAGCGTCCACCAGCCCGCGGCCGATCCAGCTGCGGACCAGTCGCAGCTCGGTCGACCGGGCCAGGGCCCGCGCCTCGACCGTCTTGCCCTTGGACATGAGGGCGGCGTTGGTCAGCCGCCGCACCTCGGAGCGTTCGACGGCGATGCCCGCGGCGTTCAGCCGGCGCACCAGATACGAGCCGGTGTTGTACCAGTCACAGAAGCCGTGGACTACGGAGGCCACCTGCCCGACCGCCCCGTCGATGGCCAGGGCCAGCACCGGGCCGCCCTCGAGCGTCGAGGCGGCGGCGGCGGCCACCAGCGCCACCTGCAGCGCCCCCACGGCGGTGGAGATGGATCGGCCCTGGCGGGCGGCCAGCAGCTCCACGCCCTCCCGGTCGTAGAGGACGGCCGGGTGCTCGAGCACCTGACCCGACATCCAGTCGAGCAGCCGGGGGGGCGCCTCCCGGATCTGGGTGTGCACCCGGCGGAGATGACCACGGCCCCCCGAGACGAGCTCGCGTCCGACGCCGACGAAGACGGACTCGAGCTGCGCGCCGGCCTCGGCCGGCAGGCCCTCGGGCCGGAGCAGGGACCGCAGGGCCTGCGCGAAGCTGGCCCGGGCCCGGGCCAGGCGCGATGCCCGCCCCGGCGGCGCGAGCGGCGCGGGTGGCGCCGGCGACCATGGTGGAGCGGGCTGGTCCGGCCCCGGTCGGGAGGACGGAGGCTCTGCGGGTCCCGTCTCCCGATTCGCTCCGGCAGCCACCCGGTGAGTCTGCCGACTGCCTGCACGGTCGGCAAGGCGCCGGATCCACGCCCCGCCGACCGGCTGCCTTCCCCGACGGATCGGGCCTACCATCGGGTGGCCCGCCGCCACGCCGCCCGATCGCCGGACGCACTCGGCTCGGCGGAATGAGGAGCAGACCGGCTCACATGGCACTGGACATCGGGCGTCGGCGGTTGGAGCGGGAGGTCCGGGCCGCCCGGTTGGCGGGACGGGTCACACCCCGGGTGGTCATCGTCGGCGGTGGCCTCTCCGGTCTGGCCATGGGCATGCAGCTGGTCCGGTCGGGCATCGACGACTTCGTCATCGTCGAGCAGTCCGAGGGGGTGGGCGGAACCTGGCGGGACAACACCTACCCCGGCAGCGGGTGCGACGTCCCCTCCCACCTGTACTCCTTCTCCTT
>Ga0209068_10000334_pt1 | contig 26177 bp, 20 predicted proteins | sample ColStrG_CSR_2012_FD_187200 | JGI IMG/M metagenome (GOLD analysis project Ga0209068, IMG submission 187200) | Freshwater sediment microbial communities in response to fracking from Pennsylvania, USA - Cold Stream Run_MetaG_CSR_2012 (SPAdes)... | ecosystem: Environmental > Aquatic > Freshwater >...
GGTCTTGGGTTCCTGACGGTTAGGGCGAGGACCGCTTAGTATCCCACCCTGGTCGCGCCTAGCATTCATTTTTTGGTTGCCAAAACGCAGGTCTTTGCGGCCCATATCGAACCTGCCGCCATCGTTTTGTTACCAACCCTGGATAGGCTCGCGACCCCAGCAGGGAGCCATTGAGTAAGCCCATGCCGATCATCGTCCTCGTCCTCAGCACGCTCGCGTTTTCGGCAATCTACTGGTTCGTCCGCATGGGCGGCATCGAACATGTCCGATCCGTACGCGCCCAGCGCAGAGAGGTGGAGCGCCTTGTCCGTGCCCGGGAGTCGGATCGCATTGCGCCGCTGCGCGCCGTCGACGATCCGCGCGAGGCCGCCGTGATCCTGATGCTGCTGATGGCGCGCGCCGGCGGCGATCCGACCCGCGAGCAGATCGCGGCCATCGAGAAGATCGTGCGGGCGACCTTCGGTTTCGAGCATGATCTGCGCGAACGCATGACCCAGGCCCGCTTCATCGCCGGCCGCGCCGACAGCTTCGCGCAGGCGGCCGGGTTGTTCGCCGATCTCTTCAACAAGAAGCTCACGCTCGAGGAGAAGCGGGAGCTGGTCGAGATGGTGGAAGAGGTCGCCAACTTCGATGGCCGCCGCGAAGCGCATGTGGAAGCGCTCGACGTACTGGCCCGCCGCGTAGGCGTCGCGGCCAGCTGAGGAACCCGCACTCCCTCAGCTTTTGCGCGGGCCGAACCGGTTTCGCACTTGCGATCGGCTCCTGATCCCTTACAAGCGCGGCTCGTAGGGTAGTCGCATTTTCGGACGGAAAACCGCATTCCACCCCCGCCTCCGCGGGGGCGGGCATTTTCCTGAAAATGCTTTAGGCAACACCAGGCAAGGGGCGCCATGACCGCCATTGTGGACATCATCGGACGCGAGATCCTCGACAGCCGCGGCAATCCGACCGTCGAGGTCGATGTGGAGCTGGAGGATGGCTCCAAGGGCCGCGCCGCGGTGCCCTCGGGCGCCTCCACCGGCCAGCACGAAGCGGTCGAGCTGCGCGACGGCGACAAGAGCCGCTATCTCGGCAAGGGTGTCACCAAGGCGCTCGACGCGGTCAATGGCGAGATTTTCGACGCGATCGGCGGCATGGACGCGGAAGCGCAGGCCAAGATCGACGAGACCATGATCGCGCTCGACGGCACGCCCAACAAGGGCCGGCTGGGCGCCAATGCGGTGCTCGGCGTCTCGCTCGCGATAGCCAAAGCGGCAGCCGCCGCCAATGGGCTGCCGCTCTACCGCTATGTGGGCGGTGTCGCGGCGCGGCTGTTGCCGGTTCCCATGATGAACATCGTCAACGGCGGCGTGCACGCCGACAATCCGATCGATTTCCAGGAATTCATGATCATGCCGGTGGGCGCGGTCTCGTTCGCGGAAGGCCTGCGCGCCGGCGCGGAGATTTTTCATACCCTCAAGGCAGCCCTCAAGGCGGCCGGGCACAACACCAATGTGGGCGATGAAGGCGGCTTCGCGCCCAATCTGCAATCCGCCGACGCCGCCCTCGAGCTCGTCATGAAGGCGATCGAGAGCGCCGGCTACAAGGCCGGAAAGGACATCGTCCTGGCGCTCGATCCCGCCTCCACCGAATTCTTCAAGGACGGCGCCTATCGCTATGAAGGCGAAGGAAAAACGCGTTCGCCCGAAGCGCAGGCCAAATACCTGGCGGAGCTGGTTGGCCGCTATCCGATCGTCTCCATCGAAGATGGCATGGCGGAGGACGATTTCGCCGGCTGGAAGATGCTCACCGACCTGATCGGGGACAAGTGCCAGCTCGTGGGCGACGACCTGTTCGTGACCAATGTGACGCGGCTCTCGCAGGGCATCAAGGACGGGCTCGCCAACTCGATCCTCATCAAGGTCAACCAGATCGGCACCCTCACCGAGACGCTGGCGGCGGTCGAAATGGCCCATCGGGCAGGTTACAGCGCGGTGATGTCGCACCGCTCGGGCGAAACCGAGGACGCAACAATCGCCGATCTCGCAGTCGCCACCAATTGCGGGCAGATCAAGACCGGCTCGCTCGCCCGATCCGACCGCACCGCGAAGTACAATCAGCTCCTGCGCATCGAGGAGGAGCTCGGCCCGCAAGCCCGGTATGCCGGCCGAAGCACGTTGAAAGGGGTGGGCAGATAGACTTGTCCCGGCCTTGAACCGGGACCGTTCCAGACTCATGCGTTTGGAAGGTCCCGGCTCAAGGCCGGGACAAGTGTGGAACAAGCCGGGACCAGCGTTAAAGCGGCTTTAACGCGGTGCCCTCATTTTCGAGCCATGGTCACGCGCCGGCGGCTCCGCAGCATCCTCAACGCACTCGCGCTCTACGCGATCGCGGCGCTGCTCATCGGCTATTTCGGGGTCAATGCCTATACGGGCGAGCATGGCTTGATCGCCAAGCGGGATCTCGACCAGGATATCGCGCAATTGAACCTGGAGCTTGACGCCGTCAAGGCCGAGCGGGCGGTTTGGCAGCGGCGGGTCTCGCTGTTGAAATCCGACAATATCGATCCCGACTTGCTCGACGAACGCGCGCGCCTGTTGCTCGACGACGCGGATCCCCGCGATCTCACGCTCATGATCAAGCGGCGATAGAGCATTTTCAGGAAAAGTGGAATCCGGTTTTCCGTCCGAAAATGCGACAAAGCAAAAGGCTGGAGCGCTTTCATTTTCCAGTCTACGTGAAGCCGCTCCAGGGACAACGCCGTTGTGGCATTGCGTTGCGCCCGGCGGCGGCTATAAAGCCCCCGAAACCGGATTCCACTTTTCCTGAAAATGCTTTATGGGGAAGGGCGGCCATTGGCCTAGTTCGCGGCCGCCGTTGTCGAGGAGACCCATGGCCGTCGCCAGCCCTAAACCCGCCCAGACTCAAGCTGCTCAGCCTGCCGCAATGCGGTACCCTGCCGCCGACGAAGCGCCCGTGAAGATGGTGCCGGAATTCAGCAAGGACCAGGAGCTCACTGCCTTCCGCCACATGCTGCGCATCCGACGGTTCGAGGAGAAAGCCGGCCAGTTGTACGGGATGGGGCTGATCGGAGGCTTCTGTCACCTCTACATCGGCGAGGAGGCGGTGGTCGTCGGCATGCAGATGGTGCTCAAGCCGGGCGATCAGGTCATCACCGGCTACCGCGACCACGGCCATATGCTGGCCTGCGGCATGGACCCCAGGGGCGTCATGGCCGAGCTGACCGGCCGGCGCGGGGGGTATTCCAAGGGCAAGGGCGGCTCGATGCACATGTTCTCGGTCGAGAAGGGCTTCTTCGGCGGCCACGGCATCGTCGGCGCGATGGTGCCGCTCGGCACCGGCCTCGCCTTCGCCAACAAATACCGCGGCAACGACAATGTCAGCCTCACCTATTTCGGCGATGGCGCCAGCAACCAGGGGCAGGTCTATGAAAGCTTCAACATGGCGAAGCTTTGGCAGCTGCCCGTGATCTATGTGATCGAGAACAACCAGTACGGCATGGGAACTTCGGTTGCCCGCGCCTCGGCGACCACCAATCTCTCGATGCGCGGGCGGTCCTTCGATGTCCCAGGCGAGCAGGTCGACGGCATGGACGTGCGCGCCGTCAAGGCGGCCGGCGAAAAGGCGGTCAAATGGTGCCGCGAGGGCAATGGGCCGATGATCCTCGAAATGCTCACCTATCGTTACCGAGGCCACTCCATGTCGGATCCGGCCAAATACCGGCCCAAGGAGGAAGTCGACAAGGTGCGCACCGAGCACGATCCGATCGAGCAGGTGCGCGCGCGGCTATTGGCCAAGTCATGGGCGACCGAGGAAGAGTTGAAGAAGATCGACGCCGAGGTGCGCGCCATCGTCAACGAGGCGTCGGAGTTCGCCACCCACGACGCGGAGCCCGACCCGGCCGAGCTCTATTCCGACGTCGTGCAATAGCGCACCAGGTTCAAGGACCCCATGGCCATCCAAGTCTTGATGCCCGCCCTATCGCCCACGATGGAGAAGGGCAACCTCGCCAAATGGCTCAAGCGCGAGGGCGATCCGGTGAAGCCGGGCGACGTCATCGCCGAGATCGAAACCGACAAAGCCACGATGGAAATCGAGGCCATCGACGAAGGCGTGTTCGGAAGCATCCTGGTGCCGGAAGGTACCAATGACGTGGCGGTCAACACCCCGATCGCCACCATCCTGGCGGACGGCGAGGCGGCCGCCCCGGTCAAGGTTGCCGCCGGGGGTGGCCAACCCAAGCAAGCCGCATCCGCCAAGTCCGCCGCCGCGCCAGCCACAGCCGCGCCACCGAAGCTCGAAATCCTGCCTGAGCTCGACCTGCCCGCCGGCACCGAGATGGCGACCATGACGGTGCGCGAGGCGTTGCGCGACGCCATGGCGGAGGAGATGCGCCGCGACGGCGATGTCTTCGTGATGGGCGAGGAGGTTGCTGAATACCAGGGCGCCTACAAGGTCACCCAGGGCCTGTTGCAGGAATTCGGCGCCCGCCGCGTCATCGACACGCCGATCACCGAGCACGGTTTTGCCGGGCTCGGCGTCGGGGCCGCGCTCGCGGGCCTCAAGCCCATCGTGGAATTCATGACCTTCAATTTCGCCATGCAGGCCATGGACCATTTGATCAATTCCGCCGCCAAGACGCGCTACATGTCGGGCGGTCAGGTCGCCGTATCGATCGTGTTCCGCGGACCCAACGGCCCGGCCTCGCGGGTCGGGGCCCAGCACAGCCAGGATTTCACCTCCTGGTACTCGCACATTCCGGGTCTCAAGGTGGTGGCCCCCTATAGCGCAGCCGATGCCAAGGGCCTGCTCAAGGCGGCGATCCGCGATCCCAACCCGATCATGTTTCTCGAAAACGAAATCCTCTATGGACAGAGCTTTCCGGTGCCGAAGCTCGACGATTACGTGGTGCCGATCGGCAAGGCGAAGGTCGTGCGCGCCGGCAACGACGTGACGCTCGTGGCCTGGTCGATGGGCATGACCTATGCGCTCAAGGCGGCCGAGCTGCTCGCCAAGGACGGCATCGAGGCCGAGGTCATCGATCTGCGCACCCTCAAGCCCATGGATATCGAAACCATCATCGCTTCGGTGAAGAAGACCGGCCGCCTGGTGAGCGTGGAGGAGGGCTGGCGACAGTCCGGCATCGGCGCCGAGATCGCAGCCTTGGTGATGGAGCAGGCCTTCGATTGGCTCGATGCGCCGGTCATGCGCGTCACCGGCAAGGACGTGCCGATGCCCTATGCGGCCAATCTCGAAAAGCTCGCGCTGCCTTCGGTCGCCGAAGTGGTCGAGGCGGCCAAGTCCGTCTGTTACCGCTGACCTCCCGAGCCAGCACCATGCCGGTCAACATTCTCATGCCTGCACTGTCCCCCACCATGGAGAAGGGCAACCTATCCAAGTGGCTCAAGCGGGAGGGCGACAAGGTCAAGGCCGGCGAGGTGATCGCCGAGATCGAGACCGACAAGGCGACAATGGAATACGAATCGATCGACGACGGCGTGCTGGCCAAGATCGTGGTGCCGGAGGGCACGCAGGACGTTTCGGTCAACGCGCTCATCGCCGTGCTGGCATTGGAAGGCGAGGACGCCAAGGCCGCGGCGGCCACGGCCAAAGCAGGCGAGACTCCAACAAAACCAGCAAGCGCCGGAACCCCCTCACCCCAACCCTCTCCCCTCCGGGGCGAGGGAGTCGCGCCGAGCGCGCCGCAAGCACTGAGTGCCCCCTCTCCCCATGGGGGAGAGGGTGTTGGAGGCACCAATCGGCTGTTCGCCTCGCCGCTGGCGCGGCGTCTGGCAACGTCGGCCGGCATCGACCTTACGCGCATCCAAGGCACCGGCCCGCACGGGCGCGTGATTGCGCGCGATGTCGAAACGGCCAAGTCGGGTGGCGGTCTCAAGGCTGCAAGCGCCGCATCCGGAGCGGTCACAGCTCCCGCCATCGCGCCTTCGATGTCGGACCAGCAAGTCCGGGCGCTCTACGAAGACGGCAGCTATGAGGTCATTCCGCACGACGGCATGCGTCGCACCATCGCGCAGCGACTCACCGCCTCGGTGCAGACCATTCCGCATTTCTACCTGACCATCGATTGCAATATCGGCAAGCTCCTGGACGCGCGCGAGGAGATCAATGCCACAGCCCCCAAGGACAAGGACGGCAAGCCGGCCTACAAGCTTTCGGTCAACGACTTCGTCATCAAGGCGCTGGCGCTCGCCTTGCAGCGGGTGCCCGACGCCAATGTGAGCTGGACCGATGGCGGCATGCTCAAGCACAAGCATTCCGACGTCGGGGTTGCGGTGGCGATGCCGGGCGGCTTGATCACGCCGATCATCCGCAAAGCCGAAACGAAGTCGCTCTCCGCCATCTCCAACGAGATGAAGGACTTCGCGGTGCGGGCGCGCGGACGCAAGCTCAAGCCGCATGAATATCAGGGCGGCACCACGGCGGTGTCGAACCTCGGCATGTACGGCATCAAGGACTTCACCGCCGTGATCAATCCTCCGCACGCCACCATCCTGGCGGTCGGCGCCGGCGAGGAGCGTGCCATCGTGAAGAACGGCAAGATCGAAGCCGCCCAGATCATGAGCGTGACCATGTCCTGCGATCACCGCGCCGTCGACGGCGCGCTCGGCGCGCAGCTGATCGGCGCGTTCAAGACCTTGATCGAGAACCCGGTGATGATGGTGGTCTAGGCGCATGGCTGACACCGATTTCGACATCATCATCATCGGCTCGGGTCCGGGCGGCTACGTCACCGCGATCCGCTCAGCCCAGCTCGGCCTCAAGACCGCGATCGTCGAGCGCGACTATCTCGGCGGCATCTGCCTCAATTGGGGCTGCATCCCGACCAAGGCGCTGCTGCGCTCGGCGGAGATCTTTCATTACATGCAGCATGCCAAGGACTACGGGTTGTCGGCCGAGAAGGTCTCCTACGACGCCGCCGCGGTGGTGCAGCGCTCGCGCAATGTATCCAAACGCCTCAATGACGGCGTCGGCTTCCTGATGAAGAAGAACAAGGTCACAGTCATCTGGGGCGAGGCGAATATCGAGGCGCCCGGCAAGGTCAATGTTAAAGCCTCCAAGAGCGCGGCCCCCAAAGGCGCGCTCGGCCCCGGCGCCTACCAGGCCAAGCACGTGATCATCGCGACCGGCGCGCGCCCGCGCGTCCTGCCCGGGCTCGAGCCCGACAAGAAGCTCATCTGGACCTATTTCGAGGCGATGGCGCCCGAGCGCATGCCGAAATCGCTGCTGGTCATCGGCTCGGGTGCGATCGGAGTCGAGTTCGCGAGCTTCTATCGCTCGTTCGGCGCCGAGGTGACGGTGGTCGAGGTCTTGCCGCAAATTCTGCCGGTCGAGGACGCCGAGATCGCCGCCTTCGCCCGCAAGGCGTTCGAGAAGCAGGGCATCAAGATTCTGACCGGCGCCAAGGTGGTGAAGCTCGAAAAGAGTTCCGACAGCGTGACCGCGACCATCGACGACGGCAAGGGCGGCACCCAATCGCTCACCGTCGAACGCGTCATCTCCGCGGTCGGCGTCACTGGCAATATCGAGAATCTCGGCCTCGAAAAGCTGGGCGTGAAGACCGATCGCGGAACCATCGCGGTCGATCAATTCAACCGCACCAACGTGCCCGGCGTCTATGCGATCGGTGATGTGGCCGGACCGCCCATGCTGGCGCACAAGGCCGAGCACGAAGGCGTCATCTGCGTCGAGGCGATCAAGGGCCTCAAGCCGCATCCCATGGACAAGCGGCTCATTCCCGGCTGCACCTATTGCTCGCCGCAGATCGCCTCTGTCGGCCTCACCGAGCAGGCCGCCAAAGAGAAGAAGATCGAGGTTCGGGTCGGGCGCTTTCCGTTCGTCGGCAACGGCAAGGCGATCGCGCTCGGCGAAGACCAGGGACTGGTCAAGGTGATCTTCGACAAGACCAGCGGACAACTGCTCGGCGCCCATATGGTCGGCGCCGAAGTCACCGAGCTGATCCAGGGCTATGTGGTGGCGATGAATCTTGAGACCACCGAGGCCGAGCTGATGCACACAGTCTTCCCGCATCCGACGCTCTCCGAGATGATGAAGGAAGCGGTGCTCGATGCCTATGGGCGCGTGTTGAACATATAACATATAGAGCGCCTGGACTCGTCGCCCGCGATCAAACTCTCTTTGAGGCTGGTCGCATTTCCGGACGGAAAACCGGATTCCACCCTCGCATTCGCAAGGGCAAGCTTTTCCTGCAAATGCTCCGCACACCCTGCCGATAAGCTGTCTGTCACATTCATCCTGCGTTCACCTGGAATCGGGCAACTTTGCGGGCGGGGGATCGATCATCAAGTCCGGGCCGCTCTCTCTCCACCCCTACCAGGGGGAAATATCTATTTGCCTTCCATTATGAGCAGCCATGACCGATGTCTCCGCTTCCGCAGGTTTCCCCAGCGTGACCGCGCCACTGCCGCGCAGCGTGTGCCCGCAAAAACAGGCCAAAAATCAAACCGTTGCGCTTCCAAAAGCGGTTCGACATCAATCAAACGGCTTTAGCCTGGGCACGGTCGCCGGGCTTTTCGTCTTGCTCCTGGCCATTACCGCAATACCGGTCGTGCTGCATCCCTGGCCGCCGATGTCCGATTACATCAATCATCTTGCCCGCATGCAGGTGATCGCGACCATCGGCACCGATCCCGACCTCGCCCGCTTCTATGAGATCGATTGGCAGGTCATTCCCAACTTGATGATGGATTTGATCGTCCCCCCGCTGGTGCGGGTGATGAACGTCTATCTGGCCGGCCAGATCTACACGATCGCGAGCTTCGTGCTGATCCTGTCAGGCACGGTCGCGCTCCATCGCCAGCTCTTCGGCCGCTGGTCGGTGCTGCCTCTGATCGGCTTTCCGCTGCTCTACAACAACGTGTTCCTGGTCGGCACGATGAATTACGTGTTCGGCATGGGGCTGGCGCTGTGGGCGCTGGCGAGCTGGATTTGGCTGCGCGAACGCAACCTCGCGCTGCGCCTCGCCGTATCGATGCTGTTCATCCTCGGACTGTTTTTCTGCCATCTGTTCGCGGTCGGGGTCTATGGGGTCGGCCTGTTGGCCTTCGAGTTCCACCGGCTGTGGACCCAGATGGCCCGCGTACGCCGCGCCGCGCCCGGCGATTCCGGCGGCGCCGGGGCGGGCCGGCTGATCCTCGATTTTGCGATCACCGGACTGCCGTTTCTGCCGGTGCTGCCGCTGTTGATGATGAGCCCCACCTGGGGATTGCGCCAAACCTATACCTGGGAGCTTCCCGGCAAGCTCGAAGGCCTCGTGTACATCATCGAGGTCTACTCCCACGGCGCGGCGTTCTTCTTCACCGCCGCCATCGCGTTCGCGATCGGCTGGGCCACGCGCCACCGCGCGGTCAGCTTCCATGCGGTCGGCGTGGGGCTGCTGGCGATCGGGGTGGCGGTCTACATGGCGTTGCCGCGGGTCGTCTTCGAAACCTATATGGCGGACCAGCGGCTGCCGATCTCGCTCGCCTTCATGCTGATCGCCTGCTTCGACCTCGATCTGCGCCACCAAATCGTGCGGCGGGGTTTCGCGGCGGTGCTGGTGTTCATGCTGGGCATCCGGGTCGCGGAAGTGGAGAACATGTGGAGGTCGCTGTCGGCGGGCACCGACTCGTTTCGCCAATCCGTCCAACTGATCGACCGCGGCTCCAAGGTGCTGGTCGCCTATGCGGATCCGGACGGCGGCGACGACGTGCACGATCTCGGTCTCGTCCACGCCGATTGCTTTGCCATCATCGAACGTTCGGCCTTGGTGACGACCGCGTTTACCGTCGTCGGCAAGCAGATCATGCATGCCCGTCCCGAATATCGCGCCCGCGTCGACACCGTGGACGGAACACCGCCGATGATCAACGAGCTGGTGCGCTTGGCGCGCAACGACGGTGCCCAGAGCCCGAACTACTGGAAGCGATGGACCGCCGACTACGATTATCTCTACGTGCTGTTTGTCGACCAGAATTTCGAGAACCCCGATCCGGAGCACCTGACCACGCTCTTCACCGGCGAGCGGTTCGTGCTCTATCGCATCGACGGATCGCAGATCGCCGACGTCCGCAAGACCGTGAAATAAGGCCGCGAAACAGAGCCGAAGCCGGCGCCCCTTGTCGCACCCCTGCCGACTTCGTAAGTAGGGGTCTCAGGACCGGGCGGTTTCGGAGATTTCATGGCCGTCGTGCTCGACACCACCAACGCGCTACCGACGCCCCGGCACCCCGAAAAGGCGCATCGGCCGGATTCGCCGATGGGGCGAAAGCCCGACTGGATCCGCGTCAAGGCGCCGGTTTCCAAGGGCTATCTCGAAACCCACGCGATCGTGCGCGCGCACGGCCTCCATACCGTCTGCGAGGAAGCCGGCTGCCCCAATATCGGCGAGTGCTGGGAGAAGAAGCACGCGACCTTCATGATCATGGGCGACACCTGCACGCGCGCCTGCGCCTTCTGCAACGTCAAGACCGGCCTGCCCGGACCGCTCGATGCGCAGGAACCGAGCCGCGTCGCGCAGGCGGTGGGCAAGCTCGCCCTCAAGCACGTCGTCGTCACCTCGGTTGATCGCGACGACCTCGACGATGGCGGAGCTGCGCATTTTGCCGCCGTGATCGGCGCCATCCGCGCGGCCTGCCCGGCGACCACGATCGAGGTGCTGACGCCGGATTTCCTGCGCAAGGACGGTGCGGCCGAGACGGTGGTCGAGGCGCGGCCCGATGTGTTCAACCACAATCTCGAGACCGTGCCGTCGAAATATCTCAGCGTGCGTCCGGGCGCCCGCTACTTTGCCTCGCTCCGCCTCCTGCAGCGGGTCAAGGAGCTCGATCCGGCCATGTTCACCAAGTCGGGGATGATGCTGGGCCTCGGCGAGGAACGCAACGAGGTCCTGCAGGTCATGGACGACTTGCGCGCGGCCGATGTCGACTTCCTCACCATCGGCCAATATCTGCAGCCCTCGCGCAAGCACCACGCGGTCGAGCGCTTCGTGCCGCCCGACGAATTCAAGGCCTACGAGACCATCGCCTTGGCCAAGGGATTTCTCATGGTCCAGGCGAGCCCGCTCACGCGCTCCTCGCACCATGCCGGCGAGGATTTTGCGCGGCTGCAGGCCGCCCGGCAGCTGCAGGCCGCCCGGCAGGCGCTTCCTTGAGACCGGCCCCTGCTTGAGACATGCCGCAGTTTTCCACCAAGCGCCGGGTACGGCATGCCGCCACTGAGATGTTCGATCTGGTCGCCGACGTGGAGCGCTACCCTGAATTCGTGCCGCTCTGCCGGGCCCTCAAGGTGCGCCAGCGCAAATCCGAACCGGATGGCACCGAGGTGCTGGTCGCCGACATGACGGCCGCGTACAAATTGATCAGCGAGACATTCACCAGCCGCGTCACCCTCGACCGGCCCCATCTGCAGATCCTGGTCGAATACCTCGATGGTCCGTTCAGCCGGCTCGAGAACCGCTGGACCTTTCGTCCGGCCGGGGAGGGGAGCTGCGACGTCGAATTCTTCATCTCTTATGAATTCAAGAGCCGAATGCTGGCCGTGCTCATGGGCTCCATGTTCGACCTCGCCTTTCGCCGCTTCGCGGCCGCCTTCGAGCAGCGGGCCGACCTGGTCTATGCCGGGTAAGCAGAGTTTAACGCCGGTCGCCTAGGGTCGGTCTCGACCCGTCTGCCGAGGATCGGGTTCCGACCCAGACTCTGTGGACCAATGGCCGTCTCACGATGACAGTGCTCAATCCGATCAGCGCGCCGGCAGTGCCCACGTCGCGGCTGGCGCCATCGCTCTATGGGGCCACGCTCTTTCTGTCAGCGCTCCTGCTGTTCGCCATGCAGCCGATGTTCACCAAGATGGTGCTGCCCCGGTTGGGCGGCGCCCCGACCGTGTGGTCGGTAGCCATGGTGTTCTTCCAGGCGGCGCTGCTGGGCGGCTACGCCTACGCGCATATGGTCGTGCGCCGGCTGCCGCTCTGGCTCGGTGCCCTCGTTCATCTCGGCGTTCTCGCGGCTGCCGCCTTGACGCTGCCGATCGCCATCGCGCAAGGCTTCGGTGCGCCGCCGACAGACGGCATCGCGCCCTGGCTCATCGCCTTGTTCGCGGCCTCGATCGGGCTGCCGTTCGCGGCCCTGGCGGCGAGCGCACCGCTGTTGCAGGGTTGGTTCGCGGCCAGCGGACACGTGCAGGCGCGCAACCCTTACGTTCTCTACGCCGCCTCCAATCTCGGCTCGTTTGCGGCTCTGTTCGCATATCCGTTCGTCATCGAACCCTTCCTGACCCTCAAGGAGCAGGCACAGCTTTGGGCGGCGGGCTTCGCCATGCTGGCCCTCATGGTCGCCGCGGCCAGCCTGCTGGTGGCACGGCGGCCGGGCTTCGAGGCCAGGAACGCGGCAGCAACCGCCGCGCCGGCGTCGGCCCGCTCCGCCCGATTGATCTGGGCGGCGCTCTCCGCAATTCCGGTCGGCCTCGTCATTGCGGTGACGTCCTACATCACGACCGACATCGCCTCGGCGCCGTTCCTCTGGGTGCTGCCGCTCGCGCTCTATCTCCTCACTTTCGTCGCCGTGTTCCGCGACCCGCCGTGGCTGCGGCAGGAGGCGGTCGCCCGCCTGGTGCCGATCCCGGTTGCTGTGTTGGCGGTCAGCCTGCTCAGCGGCGAGCGGCAGTTCTGGCTGGTCGTCGTTGTGGTCAACCTGGTCTCCTTTGTCCTCCTGGCGCTGCTGTGCCACGGCGAGCTCTATCGCCGCCGGCCGGCGCCGGCCTCGCTCACCGAATTCTATTTCTGGATGTCGCTCGGCGGAGTCTTGGGCGGCGTATTCGCCGCACTGGTCGCGCCGCACATATTCTCGCTGGTCTACGAATACCCGATCCTGATCGTCGCCGCGCTCCTGGTTCTTCCCGGGATGTTCGCCGGCGACCGCAAGCACATGTTGACCGAGTTCGGTCCCGTATTGGCGATCGCCATGCTCGCCATCGTGGCGCGATCCCTGTTCGACATTCGCTTGCCCGGGACCACTGCATATGCGTTCCAGATCATCCTGGTCGGGCTTGCGGCCGTCATGCTGCTGCAGCGTCGACGTCCGCAGCGATTCCTGGCGCTGGTGGTGCTCGGCTTCGTGTTGACCGGGCTTTGGCAGCCCGGCTTCAATCGCGTTGCGGCGCTCCGCAGTTTCTTCGGCGTTCACCAGATCATCGAGACTGCCGACGGCCGATTCCGGCTGCTCTATCACGGGACCACCGTGCATGGCGCAGAGCGCATTGCCGATACCGATCCGGCCGCCGGCGCCGCGCCGGAGCCGCTCACCTACTACTATCGCGGCGGCCCGATCTCCGAGAGCATCGAAGCCATGCGTGCGGCGCGCGGAACCTTGCGGCATGTCGCAGTGGTCGGGCTCGGGAGCGGCACCCTCAGCTGCTACAGACGCAGCGACGAGCACTGGACTTTTTTCGAGATCGATCCGGCAGTCGTGCAGATCGCCCGCGATCCGAACCTGTTCACCTACATATCGGCCTGCGCACCTGATCTTCCGATCGTGCTCGGCGACGCGCGCCTCACGCTCGCCGCCTCGGCGCAGCGCTATGACCTCGTCATCCTCGATGCCTTCTCGTCCGACGTGGTGCCGGTGCATCTGCTGACCCGGGAGGCCATCGACAGCTATCTGGCGCGAATCGAGGACGGCGGCGCGGTCGTGCTGCACCTCTCCAACCGATACATGGAGCTCGGCAGCGTGGTCGCGGCGGTGGCCGCCGCACAGGGGCTGGTCGCCTATTTCAAGGATGACGGTCGAGCCCCGGCGGTGCCGTTCGACTACAAGGCGAACGCCTCGGTTGCGGTGCTGGCCCGCAAGACTGCCGATCTCGGCGATCTCCCGAACCGGCCCGGTTGGCACCAGATCAAACCGGTTCCCGATCTGCGGATCTGGACCGACGACTATTCGAACGTGCTGGGGGCCATCCTGCGCAAGCGGTTCGGGGGGCCGTGAATTAACGCGACGGCGGCGCTTCCCGATCGGCGAGCTCGCGCAACATGGCGAGCGCTTGGCGCACCGATTCGCGGCGCACCGGAACGCGCCCGATATCGCCGAACTGCCGCGCTTGATCCCTGAGCAGGCCGCCGCGCGACGCCGCGGCGAAATGCACGAGCCCGACCGGCTTGCCCGGCATGGCCCCGCCCGGCCCGGCGATGCCGGTGATCGCTACCGCGAGATCGACGCCCGCAAGCGCTAACGCGCCGCTCGCCATGGCCTGCGCGGTCTCGCGGCTCACGGCGCCGAAGGTCGCGAGGAGATCGGCCGACACACCCAGCATGGCGGTCTTGGCGTCATTGCTGTAGGTAACGAAGCCGCGATCGAACACATCGGAAGAGCCGGGGATTTCCGTCAGGGTCGCGGCCAGCAAGCCGCCGGTGCAGGATTCCGCGGCCGCGATGGTGAGCTTCTTGGCGCGGCAGAGATCGAGCAATGCGCGCGCAGGCTCGATCAAATCCTGCCCAGCCATCCTTCGTTCCGGTTCTTCATTCGTTCCAGTTATTCGTTCCACGGCAGGCGCACGGTCGCGGTCGCGAATGCGGCCATGCCTTCGCTGCGTCCGATGAATCCGAGCTTCTCGCTGGTCGTCGCCTTCACGGCCACGCGCGTCACGTCGATCCCCGCGATCTCGGCGATGCGCGCCCGCATGGCGTCACGGTGCGGGCCGATGCGGGGCGCCTCGCAGACCACATTGACGTCGAGATGGGCGATGCGGCCCTTGCGGGCACGCAGCCGCTCGATCGCAAAGGCCAGGAACCGGTCCGAGGGAGCGCCGCGCCATTGCGGATCGCTGGGCGGAAAGTGCACCCCGATGTCGCCGTCCGCGAGCGCGCCAAGGATGGCATCGACCAGCGCATGCAGCACCACGTCGGCGTCGGAATGCCCGGACAGGCCCTGCTCATGCGCGATGCGCACGCCGCCGAGCGTAACGTGATCGCCCGTCCCGAAAGCATGCACGTCGTAGCCGAAGCCGGTGCGCACATCGGTGAGCGCCGCCAGCTCGGTTGCGCCGGCGCGCACGAAATCATCGGCGGTGGTGAGCTTCACATTGGCGGCTTCGCCCGCGAAGGTGCCGACCTTGATGCCGGCCCATTCGGCGAGCGCCGCATCATCCGTGAAGTCCTCGCGGCCCGCGGCGTGCGCCCGCTGATGGGCTGCGAGCAAAGTTGCGAATGCGAAAGCCTGCGGGGTCTGCACCAGGCGAAGCTGCGCCCGCTCGATGGTGCCGGTCACGGCCCCCGACGGATCGACGGTCTTCACTGTGTCGGCGATCGCCAGCGCCGGAATGGCCGCGCCGCAGGCTTTCGCCGCCGCGATGCCGCGCGCGATCAGGGCCGCGGACGCGAACGGCCGCGCCGCGTCGTGAACGAGCACCAGATCCGGCCGCCTCGGGCTCAAGGCCTCGAGCCCGGCGCGCACGGAAGCCTGCCGGGTCGCCCCGCCGAGGACCGGCTCGAGCACATCGAGTCCAGCCGCGGCGGCTCGAAACAGGGCCGCATCGTTCGGATGGATCACCGGCTGCACCAGGGCGATGTCCGGGTGGCCGACCAGCCCCCTCAGGCTCATGCGGATGACAGGCTCGCCGCCGATTTCCCGATATTGCTTAGGTCCTTTGGACCCTTCGCCGCCGGCGCGGAACCCACGCCCGGCAGCCACCACGACGGCTGCGACCACGCCATTCATAATTCACATTCCAAGAGATGTTCAGTTGCCGAGAGATTCGACATTCCAAGAGCCGATTGATGCCTATGGGATTAGCTTGTAACGGCAGTGGCGCAAGCCGGATTCCGCGCGATCGCCGGTGAATTCACTAAATCTGGGATTTATTGCACTGCAGCACTTGCGATCTTAGGCAATTTGGCTAAACTCTATGCAACGCGGATAGTCGCCTAATCCGTGTGCAGGACTGAATGATGCGTTCTTCATCGGCTTTCCATGGCCAGACCCTCGCGGTCGGCGGTGCCATCCTGCCCAACCGGGCAGTGCTCGCGCCGATGACCGGGATCACCGATGCGCCGTTCCGCCGTGCGGCGGCCAGGCTCGGCACCGGGCTGGTGGTCTCCGAGATGACGGCGAGCGAGGCGCTGGTGCGCGCCCGTCCAGACGCCTTGCTACGCTCCGAGGGGCAGGGGGTCGGCATCCATGTGGTCCAGCTGGCCGGGTGCCAAGCGCGCTGGATGACGGAAGCCGCCCGCATCGCGCAGGCGTCGGGCGCCGCGATCATCGACATCAATATGGGCTGCCCGGCCCGCAACGTCACCGGCGGTCAATCCGGCTCCGCCCTGATGCGTGACCTCGACCACGCCATGACCCTGATCGAGGCGACGGTAGGCGCCGTATCGGTCCCGGTGACGCTCAAGATGCGACTTGGCTGGGACGAGCGCACCATCAACGCGCCCGAGCTGGCACACCGCGCCGAGCAAGCCGGGATCAAGCTGGTGACGGTGCATGGACGCACCCGCTGCCAGTTCTACACGGGACGCGCCGACTGGGCCGCAGTGCGTGCCATCAAGGCCAAGGTCACGATCCCGGTGGTGGTGAACGGCGACATCGCGTCGTTCGACGATGCCGACGCGGCGCTTGCGGCATCCGGCGCCGATGCGGTGATGATCGGGCGCGCCGCGCAAGGCCGTCCGTGGCTGCCGGGCCAGATCGGCCGCTACCTGGCATGCGGACGGCGGGAGGTCGCGCCGCCGCTCGCGACCCAATTCGCGATCATCAATCAGATCTACGACGAGATGCTGGGCCATCACGGCACCGCCATCGGCATGCGCACGGCGCGCAAGCACCTCGGCTGGGCACTCGATGCGGCGGCGGAGGCGACCGGTGCGCCGGATCCGCTGCGCAAGCTGCAGCGGCATCGCGTGTTGACGCAGGAGGATCCGCGCGCGGTCCGCGGTCAGCTCGCCGATGCCTTCGCGGCCTTCGCCTGCGGCGAGAGGAAGGCCGCATGAGCCGGGCCGAGTCCATCAACGCGTTTCCGAGCTTGGCGGAAGCCGTCCTCGATGCCTTGCCGCATCCCGTCATCATGGTTACGCCCGACGGCAAGATCGCCAATGCCAATGCCGCCGCGGAATCGTTTTTCGAAGTTTCCGTGCCGTTGTTACGGCGCTATGCGCTGCAAGACTTGGTGCCGTTCTGCAGTCCGCTGCTCGCCCTCATCGATCAGGTGCGCGCGCGCGGCGCCGCGGTTAACGAATACAAGGTCGATCTCGGCACGCCGCGCAATCCGGGCGAACGTCTGGTCGACCTGCACGTGGCGCCGGTGCCGGAGAGCCCCGGCCACGTGGTGGTGATGCTGCAGGAACGCACCATTGCCGACAAGATGGACCGCCAGCTCACCCATCGCAGCGCCGCGCGCTCGGTGATCGCGCTCGCCGCCATGCTGGCCCATGAGATCAAGAATCCGCTGTCCGGCATCCGCGGCGCCGCCCAGCTGCTCGAGCAATCCGTCGGCGACGACGACCGCAGCCTGACGCGGCTGATCTGCGACGAGGCCGACCGGATCGTCAAGCTGGTCGACCGGATGGAGGTGTTCAGCGACGAGCGGCCGGTCGAGCGCGAGCCGGTCAATATCCATGTCGTGCTCGAGCACGTGAAGCGGCTCGCCCATTCGGGCTTCGCCCGCCACGTCAAGTTCCTCGAGGAATACGACCCCTCGCTGCCACCCGTGTTCGCCAATCGCGATCAGCTCATCCAGGTGTTTCTCAACCTGGTCAAGAATGCATCGGAATCGATCGGGGACAGCGCCGACGGCGAGATCGCGCTCTCGACCGCGTTCCGCCCGGGCGTGCGCCTGTCGCTGCCGGGAAGCAAGACGCGGGTGTCGTTGCCGCTCGAGTTCTGCGTCAAGGACAATGGCCCGGGCGTTCCCGACGATCTGCTGCCCCATCTGTTCGACCCGTTCGTGACCACCAAGCCGACCGGGTCGGGACTGGGCCTCGCGCTGGTCGCCAAGATCATCGGCGATCACGGCGGCATCATCGAATGCGAGTCTCAACCACGACGGACGATCTTTCGTGTGCTCATGCCCATGTTCCTGGGTGACGACGCCGAGCCGGGCGGCGCTGCCTAGAGAGGAAGAAATGCCCACGGGAAGCATTTTGGTCGCGGACGACGATGCGGCCATCAGGACGGTGATCAACCAAGCGTTGTCGCGCGCGGGCTACGAAGTGCGCTCGACCAGCAATGCCGCGACGCTTTGGCGTTGGATCGGCCAGGGCGACGGCGATCTCGTCATCACCGACGTCGTGATGCCGGACGAGAACGCCTTCGACCTGTTGCCGCGCATCAAGAAGCTGCGGCCGGATCTGCCGGTCATCGTGATGAGCGCGCAGAATACCTTCATGACCGCGATCCGCGCGTCCGAACGCGGCGCCTACGAATACCTGCCCAAGCCGTTCGATCTCAAGGAGCTCATCGCCATCGTCGGCCGCGCGCTGTCGGAGCCGAAGGAGCGCACGCTCGCCCCCGTCAAGCACGACGATTTCGATTCGATTCCGCTGGTCGGCCGCTCGCCGGCGATGCAAGAGATCTACCGGGTGCTGGCGCGCCTGATGCAGACCGATCTCACGGTGATGATCTCCGGGGAATCGGGCACCGGCAAGGAGCTGGTGGCGCGCGCGTTGCACGACTACGGCAAGCGCCGCAACGGCCCGTTCGTCGCCATCAACATGGCCGCCATCCCGCGCGATCTCATCGAATCCGATCTGTTCGGCCACGAGAAGGGCGCGTTCACCGGCGCCAATACCCGCAGCGCCGGACGTTTCGAGCAGGCCGAAGGCGGCACGCTGTTCCTGGACGAGATCGGCGACATGCCGATGGACGCGCAGACCAGGCTGCTGCGCGTATTGCAGCAAGGCGAATATACCACGGTCGGCGGCCGCACCCCGATCAAGACCGATGTGCGCATCATCGCGGCCTCCAACAAGGACCTGCGGATTCTCATCCAGCAGGGCCTGTTCCGGGAGGATCTGTTCTTCCGGCTCAACGTGGTGCCGCTGCGCTTGCCGCCGCTGCGCGAGCGGATCGAGGATGTTCCCGACCTCATCCGACACTTCTTCACCCAGGCCGAACGGGAAGGGCTGCCGCCCAAGCAGCTCGATCAGGCGGGCCTCGATCGGCTCAAGCGCCACCGCTGGCCCGGGAATGTGCGAGAGCTCGAAAATCTCGCCCGCCGGCTGGCCGCGCTCTATCCGCAGGAAACCATCTCGGCCGCGGTGGTGGACGCCGAATTGGCGCAACCCGCCATGATGCCGGTCGCCGAGGAGCCGAGGACCGAGGAGGGGCTGTCCTCCGCGGTCGAACGGCACCTTGCCGCTTACTTCGCGGGCTTCGGGGACACGTTGCCGCCGCCCGGCCTCTACCACCGTATTTTACGCGAGATCGAGCATCCGCTGCTGACCGTGACGCTCGCCGCCACCCGCGGAAATCAAATTCGGGCAGCCGATTTGCTCGGAGTCAACCGCAATACCTTGCGCAAGAAAATCCGCGATCTCGATATCCAGGTCTTTCGCAGCAGCAGCTGACGAGCCCGCGCTGAGACGGCGGCGCGCGCATCCGCGCCGGTACGCGGCCCCGGAAATGTCGCAATTCTGCAACATTGTTGTAGAAATGCATCACTCTGGAGCCTTGCTCCAGTATTGGCCCTATCCGCATCATCCGTTGACCCCAGGACATGACGACCGTCGGCCAAACAGCCACAGCCGAGATCGTGACCGTCGCCGCCACCGCGCCCGGATGGCAGGCGCGCACGATCGGCTTGGGCGCGGTCGCATTGGCCCTGTTGTCGGCCTTTGCGACCTTCGTGGTGCTGGCCAACCTCACGCCTGTCCAGCCGAACAACGAGGTCGTGGTCACCCTGCTGCTGACCAACGCGGTGACGATCATATTTCTGCTCGCCACCACCGCCCGCGAGCTATGGCGCATCGTGCAGGCCCGCCGTCGCGGGCGTGCGGCCGCACGGCTGCATGTGCGCATCGTCGGCCTGTTCTCGGTGGTGGCCGCGGTTCCGGCGATCCTGGTGTCGGTGGTGGCGAGCGTCACGCTTGACCGCGGGCTCGATCAGCTGTTCTCGCGCCAGACCCAATCGATGATCCAGAATTCGCTGATCGTGTCCGACGCCTATGTGCGCGAGCATGCGCAGTTCCTGCGCGCGGACTGCATCACCACCGCGATCGAGGTGGCACGCGCCAAGACGCTGTTCGACCAGAACCGCGAGCAATTCCGGCAATTAGTCCTCACCGCCCAGTCCAACATCCGCGGCCTGCCGGCGGTCATGATGATCGACGGCGACCTCAACGTAATCGAGCAGGCCGGCACCAATGTCAGCCAGACCTTCGTCAAGCCCTCGCGCGAGGTGCTCGCCGCCAGCAACGAGATCGAGCCGCAGATCGCGCTGTTCCTCGACGCCAACTACGTGGCCGCGATCATCAAGCTGCAGGCCTATACCAACACCTATCTCTATGTCGCCCGCGTGCTCGATCCGCAAGTGGTCGCGCAATTGCGTGCGACACAGGCCGGCGTCACCCAATATGCCGAGCTGGAAGCCGGCCGGTTGGGCATCCAGATCGCGTTCGCCTCGATGTACACGGTGATCGCGCTCATCGTACTCCTGTCGGCGGTTTGGATCGGGCTCAATTTCGCCAATTACCTGGTGGCGCCCATCCGCCGGCTGATCGATGCGGCGCAGATCGTCTCGACCGGCAATCTCTTCGTGCAGGTGCCGATCCGTGCCGGGGAGGGCGACCTCGCCCAGCTCGGCGAAACCTTCAACAAGATGACGCGTGAGCTGCGCACCCAGCACGACGACATCGTGCGCGCCCGCGACCTGATCGACAGCCGGCGCCGCTTCACCGAGGCGGTGCTGGCCGGCGCCAGTGCCGGCGTCATCGGCGTCGACGCCGAAAACCGCATCAGCATCCTCAACCGCTCCGCCGAACGGCTCATCGGCCACTCCCAGACCGAGGCGCTCGGGCGGCCGCTCGCCGACGTCGCCCCCGAGCTGACCGAATTGGTCACCGGCGCCCGGGCCGGCATGCAGCGCCTGGTCCAGGGGCAGGTGACCATCAACCGCAGCGGTCGCGAGCGCAATCTGTCGGTCCGGGTCACGGAAGAGCAGTCCGGCGAGGCCGATCACGGCTACGTCATCACGCTCGACGACATCACCGATCTGGTGGCCGCGCAGCGCACCTCGGCCTGGGCCGACGTCGCCCGCCGCATCGCCCACGAAATCAAGAATCCGCTCACCCCGATCCAGCTTTCGGCGGAGCGGCTGCGGCGCAAATATGGTCCCGTCATCAAGGAAGACGCGGACATCTTCAGGCAGTGCACCGACACGATCGTCCGCCAAGTCGACGACATCAAGCGCATGGTGGACGAATTCTCGCGTTTTGCCCGCATGCCCAAGCCGGTGATGGCGGTGGACGACGTGGCCGATACGGTGCGCCAGGTGGTGTTCCTGCTGCGGGTCGGCCACCCCGATATCGATATCGAGGTCGAGATCGCGGAGGACCCGATGTCGGCGCGGTTCGATCGCCGCCTGATCTCCCAGGCGCTCACCAACATCATCAAGAACGCCGCCGAGGCCATCGCGGCCGTTCCGGCGGCCGAGCTCGGCCGCGGCCAAATCCGGGTTTCCGCCGTCCGCGACGGGGGCGACATCATCATCGACGTGGTCGACAACGGGATCGGGCTGCCGAAAGAAAACCGTAGTCGTTTGCTCGAACCTTATGTCACGACCCGCGAGAAGGGCACCGGGCTCGGGCTGGCGATCGTCGGCCGCATCCTGGAGGACCACGGCGGGCATATCGAGCTCGGCGATGCGGCGAACAGGATACCAGGCCAGCGCGGCGCATGGATGCGGCTCAGCTTCGCGGCAGAACCCGTTTCCGGCTCGACTTCAGATGAACCTAGACCCAGGCAGGTTGCGACTAACACATAGAATTGGTCATACGATTCATGGCGTCAGACATCCTAATCGTTGACGACGAAGCGGATATCCGCGAGCTGGTTGCCGGCATCCTCCAGGATGAAGGCTACCTCACGCGTACCGCGCGCGACAGCGACGACGCCCTGGCGGCCATCGCGGCGCGCCGGCCGAATCTGGTTTTTCTCGACATCTGGTTGCAGGGAAGCCGGCTCGACGGCCTGCAGGTGCTCGACGCCATCAAGCGCGAGAATCCGGAGGTCCCGGTGGTGATGATCTCGGGCCACGGCAATATCGAGACCGCGGTCGCCGCCATCAAGCGGGGGGCCTACGATTTCATCGAAAAGCCGTTCAAGGCCGATCGGCTGGTGCTGGTCGCCGACCGCGCGCTCGAAACCTCCCGCCTCAAGCGCGAGGTCAAGGCGCTCAAGCAGTTGACGCCTTCGACCCTGATCGGCCACTCGCCCTCGATCAATCAGCTGCGCCAGACCGTGGACAAGGTGGCGCCGACCAACAGCCGAATCCTGATCGTCGGCCCGCCCGGCGCCGGCAAGGAGCTCACCGCCCGCGCCATTCACGGACAATCGACGCGCGCCGAGGGTCCGTTCGTGGTCATCAACGCGGCCGCCATGACGCCGGAGCGGATGGAAGTCGAGATGTTCGGGATCGAGCAGACCGACGGCACTCGCGAGCGCAAGGTCGGCGCGCTCGAGGAGGCGCACGGCGGCACGCTCTTCATCGACGAGATCGCCGACATGCCGCGCGAGACGCAGAACAAGATTCTGCGGGTGCTGGTCGATCAGACCTTTCAGCGGGTCGGCGGCAGCAACAAGGTGTCGGTCGATGTGCGGATCATTTCGTCGACCGGCCGCAACATCGAAGCGGAGATCGCGGCGGGACGGTTCCGTGACGACCTTTATCACCGCATGTCGGTGGTACCGATCCGGGTGCCGCCGCTGGCCGAGCGGCGCGAGGACATTGCGGATCTGGTCTATTACTTCATGGAGCAGATCTCGCAGTCGAGCGGACTGTCGAAGCGGATCATCGGGGAGGACGCCTTGGCAGTCCTGCAATCGCACGACTGGCCCGGCAACGTTCGCCAGCTGCGCAACAATGTGGAGCGGCTATTGATCCTGGCGAGCGGCGACGCCGATTCCGTGGTCACCGCCAACATGTTGCCGCAGGATGTCGGCTCGATGGTGCCGAACATGCCGAACGGCAATGGCGGCGAGCACCTCATGGGCTTGCCGCTGCGCGAGGCGCGCGAGGTCTTCGAGCGGGAATATCTGGTCGCGCAGATCAGCCGCTTTGGCGGCAACATCTCGCGCACGGCCGAATTCGTCGGCATGGAGCGCTCGGCCTTGCATCGCAAGCTCAAGGCGCTAGGGATTGATTAAAGCATTTTCAGGAAAAGCTCCTCGCGAAGGCGGGGATGCGGTTTGGTTTTCCGTCCGAAAATGCGACAACGCGAGTAGGCAAGAATCGCTCTGAGCGGTTCGGCGGCTGAGGGCGAACGATGAGGCGCGCGGTGAGCGGCGGCGGCGCGAAGGGCCTCCGGCGGGCTTTGTTCGCCGCCGGAGCGGCCATGATGGCCGACCCGCTGGCGGCGCAGACCCCGCAACAGGCCCAACAGGCCGCCGAAGACGCCATCCGCCGGCTCGATCTGCAGACCGAGTTCCCGCGCGGGGCGGAGCCGTTCAACTGGCACTTCCAGCTGCCGCCGGAAACCCTCTGGATCGTGATCGCCATCGCGCTCGCCATTCTGCTCTATGCATTCCGTGACCTGATCCCGGCCTGGCGGGCCGGGGCTGGAGCCGCTTGGGCGGAACAGGAAGGCGCCGCCGCGGGCAGGATCACCCCCGGCAACCAGGCGGTGATCATCGAGGCTGCCGACGAGCTTGCCGCCAGCGGCCGGTTCGTTGAAGCCATGCATATGCTGCTGCTGAGCGGCTTAGCGCATCTTCGCCAGCGCCTCGATCGGCAGTTCTCCGATTCGCTGACCAGCCGCGAAATTCTCCGCAGCACGGATCTCCCCGAAACGGCCCGGGCATCGCTGCGCGACGTCGTCAGCCGGGTGGAATTGACCTATTTCGGCAAGCAGCCGGCGGGGCTGGCCGATTACACGGCCTGCCGCGAGAGCTTCAATGCGCTGGCGCGATCCCTCTATGGGAGCGCGTCGGCATGAACAGCGCCGGCACCGGCAGCCAACCGGTTTTCTCTCCCCGCTTGCTCATCGCCTGGATCGTGGGCGCGGTCGTGGTGTTCGCCATATCGCTGTACTTCATGGGCGGCGGCGAATTGAGCGGCACCGACAATGTCGGGCCGAGCACCTTCTCGCGCTCCGCGATCGGGCACGCCGGCATCGCCGAAGTGCTCTCGCAGCTCGCGATCCCGGTGGTGAAGAGCCGCTCGAGCTCGCTCGAAAAGCTTTCGCCCGGCAGCGTGCTGTTGATCGCCGAGCCGCGCCGGAGCGGCCAGAGCGAAGACGCGATCCGCGCGCTGCTGAAGGCCCCCACGATCCTGCTGGTGCTGCCGAAATGGACCGGGGAACCGAGCGAGCAAAAATCCGGATGGTTGCGCGAGGTCGGCGAACGCCCTCTGCTCGACGCGCAGTGGGCCCTCAATCTGATCGCGCCGCGCGGCGAAGTGGTGCGGGAGAAGGGCGTTGTCCAGTGGACCACCAATGCGCTGCACATCACGCCCGATGCCGATTTGCCGGTCCAGCTCGTGCGCGGCGACGGCCTGCGCCCGATCGTCGGCGCCACGCAAGGCATGCTGGTGGGCGAGATCAGCGACCGGAATCGCAGGATCTGGGTGCTGGCGGATCCCGACGTCATTTCCAATCATGGCCTCGCCCACGCGGGCAATGCCGCCGCGGCGCTCGCCCTGATCCAGGCGCTGCGCAGCGGCGACGGCAGCGTCGTCTTCGACGAAACCGTGCACGGCTTCGTGGTGCGTCCGGTGAGCCCGCTCCTGCTGCTGTTCCGCTTCCCGTTCGTGGTGGCGACGATGCAAGGGGCGCTCGCCATCGCGCTGCTGCTGTGGGCGACGCTGGGGCGATTCGGGGCGCCGCAAACGGTGCCGCCGGCGCTCGGCGCCGGCCGCGAGGGTTTGCTGACGAACATGGCCAAGCTGGTCGAATTCACCGGCCATCAGGACGTGATGGTCAAGCGCTACGTTCAGGAAACCGTGCGCGACGCCGCACTTGCGCTTCATGCGCCGCGTGAGCTCATGAGCGCCAGGGTCACTGGCCCCACCGGCCCCAAGCTCACGGGCGCAGGCCTCATGAGCGCCGGGCTCGTCGCCTGGCTGCAACGGGTCGGGTTGGCGCGTGGGGTGGCGATCGACTGTGAAGCGGTGCTGAGGCAGGCCGCCGAGCTGGGCACGGCACGCCGGCGAAATCCGTCGGCACTGGTGCGGCTCGCGCGCGACATTCACCAATGGAAGGGAGAGATCGTCGATGGACGTTCACGACATTCGGGCGATCACTGAGGCGGTGCGCGGCGAAGTTCGCAAGGCCGTCGTCGGTCAGGACGCGATCATCGATCTGATGCTCACGAGCCTCCTGGTCGGTGGTCACATCCTGCTCGAAGGCGTGCCGGGAACGGCCAAGACGCTGCTCACGCGCGCGTTCGCGGCCGGACTTGCGCTCCAATTCGGCCGCATCCAGTTCACGCCCGACCTGATGCCCGGCGACGTGCTGGGCACGAACCTGTTCAACTTTCAGACCAACAGCTTCATCCTGACCAAGGGGCCCATTTTCGCGCAGCTGCTGCTCGCCGACGAGATCAACCGCACGCCGCCGAAGACGCAGGCGGCGCTGCTGCAGGCGATGAACGAGCGCGTCGTCACCATCGACGGCAAGGACTATCCGCTCGGCGACGATTTCATGGTGGTCGCGACGCAAAACCCGATCGAGCAGCAGGGCACCTATCCGCTGCCCGAGGCGCAACTCGATCGGTTCCTGTTCAAGATGATCATCGATCATCCCAGCCGCGACGAGGAACGCGAGATCGTGCGACGGCACGGCCACCGCTCGGCCATGCCGCGGGTGGAGGATTTCGGGCTCACGGCGGTCGCCGACGGCGCGGCGCTCGCGCAGGCGCGCCACGCGGTGACCCAGATTCGCCTGTCGGATCCGTTGATCGACTACATCGTCGATGTGATCCGCGCCACCAGAGAGCATTCCTCCCTCGAGGTAGGCGCCTCGA
>Ga0209068_10000335_pt1 | contig 26116 bp, 27 predicted proteins | sample ColStrG_CSR_2012_FD_187200 | JGI IMG/M metagenome (GOLD analysis project Ga0209068, IMG submission 187200) | Freshwater sediment microbial communities in response to fracking from Pennsylvania, USA - Cold Stream Run_MetaG_CSR_2012 (SPAdes)... | ecosystem: Environmental > Aquatic > Freshwater >...
GTCGAGGCCGCCGGCATCTTCGAGGTCGAGGGCGGGAGGTAAATCCTCGGGGGCGCCGAGCTTGCCGACGACCGCCACAAAGGCATCAGCATCGGCCGCGGCGCTCCCCTTCTGCGGTCGGGCGTAGTGATATGCGCCTCGGTAGAGACCGGCCGCGGCCACGCCTGACCAGTCCCGGCGGAACCAGGGATCGACCCGGTCGGAACCCTCGGTGGCTTTCACATAGACGTAGCTGACGCCGGCGTCGCGCACGGCCCGCCAGTCGATGTGGACGCCGCCCGGATGCTGGTAGCTGGAGGTGTCGATCCCGAGGGCAGGCGGCCCGGGCGGAGGGACGACGAGCGGGAGCGTCACCGGTGACCGCTGCAAGCCCACCAGCCCGAGGAGCACCAGCCCGACGAAACTGAGAACCAGGGCATAGGTCTTCACCGACGGGAACCGACGGACCCGAGGCGGGCCGTCCGGCGGTTCGTGGGGCGGACCGAGGGGAAGGTTCACGCTCAGGGCAGGATGACCGGATCATCCCACCGGTCGTCGGGGAGCAACCCGGCAACGACGGCGGTGATCTCCGTGGCCCGGAGTTCGACCCGACCCCCGATCACCGTGGCGAACGCGGTGTCGGCCGCGTCGCGACCGGTGGCGATGCGGACGAGGGCAGAGCGCGGCGCCAATCGGGTGGCGTCGTAGACCCGCCAGGCGTCCCCGGTGTAGGCCTCGAACACGGCATGAAAATCCATGGGGAAAAGCCCGGGGGCATACACCGCGACGGTGCGGGCCGGGATGTCCAGGCCGCGACAGATCGTCACCCCGAGATGGGCGTAGTCGCGGCACACCCCCTGGCCGGCCATGAGCGTGTCCACCGCCCCGTCGGTGGGACCGCTACTGCCCAACACGTAGGCGGTTCGCCGGGCGATCCAGTCGGTGATGGCCTGCACCGCGTCATGGCCCCGACCGAGATGTCCGAACTCACCGGTCGCCCAGCCCACGAGCCGGTCCGAGGGGCAATACCGGCTGGGCCGAAGATACGCCAGCAACTCCAGCTCAGTAGCGGCGACGGGGTCGGGAGCCGATCCCGTAACCGTTGCCGAATACGCGATGGAGATCGCTCCTCGCGGGGCATCCAGGACATGGAATCTCGAGCCGTGGTCACCGGTCAGCTCACGGACCGTGCCGGCGAAGGGCGCGCCCTCGACCGACACGCTGAGATCCTCGTCAAGGGTCAAGGTGGACGCTCGGGCCACGGCCACCTGTAAGGCGAGCGTGGCGGGCTCTTCCACGTCGAAAACCAGCGAGCAACCGACCTCGTGACTCACCGTGGCGCTCACCGATCCCTCTCCTGGCAACGCTCGAAGCGCCGAATGGGCCCGCAAGATTCGGCGACAGTCATCGGGGCAGTGTGACCGCATCCGGGCCGGTCGGCCAGCCCGCGCGGCATGGCCCCGAACGCGCGAAGGGGTATCGCGCCTCCGGGTTGGGTACGCTCTAGATCGCCTGCAGGCCATTCGGGTTGGCGGGCGTTCTAAGAGAAGAGAAGACATTGGCTACAGGTACCGTGAAGTTCTTCAATGCTGAGAAGGGCTTCGGCTTTATCTCCCGTGAGCAGGGCGACGACGTGTTCGTCCACTACTCCAACATCCAAGCAACCGGCTACAAGTCACTCGACGAGGGTCAGCGCGTTGAATTCGACGTCGCTCCCGGTCGCAAGGGTGAGGAAGCCCAGAACGTCCGCATCATCTGAGGTTCGCTGAGATCGATCGAGTCGCCGGCCTTCGTGCCGGCGACTCGACGTTTTCGGTGAATGCCACCCCGCGGGGTGGAAAGTGGATGACGTCGGTCGAATGAACAGGACATTACGTGGCTAGTCAACGAACCAGTTTCGACAAGCTCCAGCGGGACCGAGCCAAGAAGGCCAAGGCCGCCGCCAAGCGAGAGAAGCGCCTCGAGGGTGAAGGCGAGGGCGATCCTGAGGTCGAGGAGACGCCAGCGACGCCCGGGAACGACATTCCCGCTGACGAGGTGCTCAAGCGACTCGAGGAACTGCACGCGCGCTATGACGCCGAGCAGATCGAGTTCGAGGAATTCGAGAAGTCCCGAGCCGAGCTGTTGGCCCGCCTCACGGTGGACTGATCACCGCCCTCGGTCGGGCGTCGTCAGTGAGCGATCGAAACCGATCGTGACTGTTCGATCAGTGCACTGATCTGATCGAACATCTCCAATTGGGGCGCCGTTGGCGGCAGCTCCGACGAGATGCCACCGAGGGCGTCGAGCCAGAACCCACTGCCGTCTTGGCGCTGGACGTAGGGGACGTCGACGGTCTGGCGTTCGCCGAGCAGAGCGCTCATGGGCCGCTGCCCCAGGCGGATCGAATAGATCTCGTCGAGCCGAGTCCGTTGCACCCGGATGAATCGACCGTGCGCCACCAATTCCGTCGGCGTCATGACGACCCTCATGCGCAGGAGGGCTCGACCCTGCGCGCCCATGGCCCCGGCGAGGGCGAGGCACACCAGGATGAAGAATCCGTTGCTGACAATCTTGAGACCCGAGCCACCGGCAAAGAGGTCCAGGACCGCGGAACCGGCCCAGAACGTCATGAAGGCGGCGAGGAGGTAGAGCGAGATGCCCAGGACGCTCACCACCGCGACCTTCGGTCCGGGAAACACCCGTTCCCCATTCGGGTGCCGATCCTGACCCTTGGGACGGTCGTCGGTAACGCCGGCGACCGGCCGCGACGGCGCGGCCAGGCTGAGGGGCGGGAGGACGACGGACGGCGTCGGCACCTGGATGGGGGCCGCAGCCGGAGCCGGAGCCGGCGCAGCCGCGGCGATCGGCGGAACGAGGGCCACCGGGGAGGCCCGGCGGCGCCGGCGTCGTGAGGTGGGTGGGGGGGCCTGAGGATGTTGGCTTCGGCTGAACGGGGTCCACCCGGGGGGGCTCAACCCATCGGGGTCGAAGCCACAGCACTGGCACCAATCCCAGTCCGCCCGTACAGGTGTCGTGCATTCCGGACATGCCGGCTCTTGAACAGCCATGGTCCTATGCATCGACACGCGGCGAGCCCGAACTGAGCGGTTTCTGGGCCAAACGGCCTATATCTTGACGAGCCACGAGTCGCCCGCGCCGGCCGGACACGACCTCCGGCCCCGGCCCGCGACGATCGGGCCTGAGGTCGGGCATGCTCTGGTAGTGGATCTACTGCTGTTCGAGGAGGTGGGCGACGCCCTGCGGGGCCTCATCCCGGCCGAGCTGGGCGTCCAGCGCCAGCGCGTCCGCCGCTACGGAATCAAGGTGTGGTTCGATGCGGTGAATCCGCCTCGCGAGCACTACGAAGCCCAAGTCATCGGCGCCAGCGGGGTCGAGGGGGCAACGATGCTGGCCATCGAGGTGGGCTTCCACGCCGAGCACCCCAATCCCGCCAACAACGAGGCCGTCCTAGCCAAGCTGGCCGGCCAGGAACGCCGGTGGCGCAAACCCCTGGGGCCCGAAGCCGTCGCCGGTGGATTCCTGGGCCGCCCCGACGACTGGTGCCGGGTGTCGGAGACCTGGCCCGATCCCGACCTGAGCGACCCTGGTCTCGGCATCGAGCTGGCGGCCCGCCTCACCGACTACGTGCTGGCCCTCGAACCGGCCCTCCGTTCCTAAGACCACAACGCCCTTCGCCTCGGGTGGTCGGGCCGGTTCGGTCTCAGGTGCGCAGCACCAGGAGAAATTGTCCCCCGCCCGGTTCGACCTCGGCCGTGACGGGCAAGTCGGGCTGCAACCGGGAGATGCGGTCGACGAGCCATGCCCCCGCCTCCTGTCCATCGGTGAGGGTTGGGCAGCGGGCCACGACCTCGCGGCCACCCTTGCGCTGAAGACGCTCGACCGAGGCGATGATCGGTGCGGGGTCGACGACGAAGAGTCGATCGGACCATGGCACCACGGGCGCCACCGCACCCTTCTTCGTGTTGCAGGCTCGGTGGGCGAGGCGTTCCTCACCGACACCGGAGCTCTTCCCTTTGCGCTTGGCCTTGGTGGTGAGACTGTCGATGCTCGGGCCCCGGGGATCGTTGACCGACATCGCGGGGTCAACCGGCTCGTCGCACAGCCAGCACCGCCACTGGTCGCGATCGCCCACCTCTTCGAGTCGGCTCACGACGGCCGTTGGCGATCAGTCCGGGGGCAACCCATGGCGCACGGTACCCGCGCCCGTCCCGCCAGCCGTGATCCGGCGGCACCGCCCGCTGATCCGGTCCTGGTTAGCTAGCGTTTCGCCACCCCGGGAAGGATGAAGCCCCATGGCCGCCGGATATTCAGGAACGCCCCTCACCAAGAAGCTCGGCATCAAGGCGGGGTTTCGGGTCGCGGTGGTCGACGAACCGGCCGGCTTCCGGTCGTTGCTCGATGACGTGGCCGAGGGGGTGTCCTTCGAGCACGGCATCCCACGCGCGCCCGACCTGGTCATCGCGTTCTACGTGTGGCGCGCCGACCTCGACCGGGACCTGGACAAGCTCGCCACCGCCGTGTTCCCGGACCGGGCGATCTGGCTGGCCTGGCCCAAGCAGGCCGCCAAGGTGCCGACCGACCTGACCGGCGACGTCGTCCGAGAGTGGGTCCTGGCCACGAAGCTCGTCGATGTGAAGGTGTGCGCCATCTCCGACGTCTGGTCGGGCCTCAAGGTCGTATGGCGCAAAGAACACCGCTAGGCGCTCAGTCGAACTGATGGCGGTAGACGTTGGTCTCGCGTTCGACAAAACCGAGACGTTGGTAGAGCCGGTTGGCCGACGACCGTGAGGGGCGGGAAGTGAGGTCGACGGTGGTGGCGCCCGCGGTGCGGGCCCGGTCAAGCGCGGCCCGGTTGAGGGCCTCGCCCACCCCGCGCCCTCGGGCCGCCTCGTCGACGACCACGTCCTCGATCCACGCCCGCACACCCGTCGGGATCCGGAAGATGACCAGGGTGAGGCTCCCGACGATCTCGCCATCGCGCTCGGCATCCCGGGCGACGAGCAGGATCGACGCATCGGATTGGGCCATAGCTTCGAGGGCGTCGGTGTCGGGGGCCGGGTTCGAACTCGACAGCTGAGGGATCAGCCGGGCGAAGGCGTCCACCACGTCGAGGGTGACGTCGATGACCTCGCTAACCTCGATGGCGCTGGGCATGGCGACACGGTAGACGGAGGCCGGGTCCGACCTGGCCAACGTGCGCTGCTCGGCCCTTCGCCGCGGTCGGTAAAGTGGACCGATGCCATCCGATGTCCCGACTCCGCCGGCGAGCCCGGACCAGATCCGCTGGCGCTTCCGCCCCCAGCTGGCCGGCGCGCTCATGATCGTCGCCTTCGAGGGCTGGAGCGACGCCGGCGACGCCGCCTCGACCGCGGTGCGCTACATCGGCGACCAGTGGGACGGCGAGCCGTTCGCCGACATCGATCCGGAGATTTTCTACGACTTCTCCTCCACCCGCCCGCGGGTGCAGTTGGACCACGAGCTGCAGCGCGAGATCGTCTGGCCCGAGAACGTCTTTTCGACCTGCGCCGTACCCGGCAATGCCGATGCCTCGGTCATCACCCTGCTCGGGGTCGAACCGCAGCTCCGCTGGCGCACCTTCATCGCTCAGATCCTCGGTCTGGCTCGCGAATGCGGCACCGAGTTCGTCCTCACCTTCGGCGCCCTTCTGGCCGAGGTTCCCCACAGTCGACCGGTTTCCGTCTTCGCCACGTCCTACGACGACGCCGTGGTGAAGTCCCACGACCTCGTCCCGTCACGCTACGAGGGACCCACCGGGATCACCGGTGTCCTCCACACTGCCTGTCGCGACGCCGGAATCGGTTCCGCTTCGTTGTGGGCCGCGGTGCCCACCTACGTGCCCGCCGCACCCTCACCCAAGGCCGCCCTGGCCTTGGTCCGTAAGGCCGCGGAGTTCACCCATCACGTGGTGAGTGCCACCGAGCTGGAGATCGCCACGGCCTCCTACGAGCGCCAGGTGGACGAGCTCGTGTCGGACGACGAGGAGACCCGCGAGTACGTCGAACAGCTCGAGATGCGCTTCGATCGGGGCACGGCTGACCCGTTCAACGACGAGGACAGCCTCGTCGACGAGGTCGAGCGGTTCCTGCGCGAACAACCCGAGTAATCCCTCCGGACTAACTGCGGGCCATGGGGGCGTGGTGGGGCCAGGGGCGGGCCAGCTCGAACAACCGGGCCAGACGCAACACCACGTCGTCGGCGTGGCGGCGGCCGACGATCTGTAGTCCGACCGGCAGCCCGTCCGATGCCAGGCCGGCCGGCACCGAACAGGCGGGGTTCCAACACAGGTTGGCCAGCATGGCGAAGGGCACGTTCATGGCCCCGGCGGCCGGCCCGAAGCGCTCGGCCATGTTCTCGCCGGCGATGGTCTCCGGAGGCGGGCCCTCGGCCGCAAAGGCGGTCACCGCGGTCATGGGGGTGAGCAAGACATCGACCTCGGCGAAGAGGGCCGCCACATCCGACTCGAGCTGGAGTCGTCGCCGGAGGGGCTTGACCAGGGTCCGGAGGGGCCGATCCACCGTGGCTTCCAACGACTGCACCACGGCCGGTGTGAGCTCCCCCAGTCGGTCCGGGTAGGCGTCCCGACCGAACACGTTGACCCACGAGCCGATCGCCCCGCCGCTGAGCCACGTCCTCACCGGATCGGTGAGGTGGACGTCGAGGTCGATGAGCTCCGAGCCGGCCTCGTGGGCCAAGACCTCGGCCGCGGCCCGTGCCAGCTCCGCCACTTCGGGATCCACCACCGCGAACCCGAGGTCGACCGACCACCCGATGCGCAACCCGGTCACATCCAGCGTGTCCATGGCACCTTCGTACGACACCGCCGGCGGCGGCAACGAGAGCCGGTCGTGATCATCAGGACCGGACACCACGTCAAGGTGCTTGGCCGCGTCGCGCACCGTGCTCACCAACACGCCGAACACCGCGGTCTGCGCCGGATCGGCGCTCGGACTCGGGATCCGACCCATGCTCGGCTTCATGCCCATCAACCCGGAGAAGGCGGCAGGGATGCGCGTCGATCCCCCACCGTCGCTCCCGGTGGAGAACGGCACCAGCCCGGCGGCGACCGCGGCGGCCGAGCCACCGCTCGATCCCCCGGGAGTACGCGACAGATCCCACGGATTGCGCGTGACCCCGAGCGCCTTGCTCCGCGTGAACTGGAGCGTCCCGAACTCGGGGGCGGCGGTCTTGCCGATGGCGATGCCCCCCGCGGCGCGCAGCCGGCCCACGTGGATCGAGTCCTCGGCCACCGGCCCGTCATCGATGAACAGAAGCGAACCGTGGCTGGTGGGCATGCCCGCGCAATCCTCGAGGTCCTTCACGCCGAACGGCACTCCAGCCAGCGGACCGACGGGCTCACCGCGGGCGATGCGGCCATCGACGGCGGCGGCCTCAGCCCGCGCCCGGTCGAAATCGAGATACACGAAGGCGTTGAGCGCCTCGTTGTGGGTTTCGATCTCGACGATGCACCGCTCAAGCAGTTCGCTGGCCGTATAGGCGCCCAGCCGGATGGCAGCCGCCGCTTCGGCCATGGTCGGCATCTCGCCGATGGCACCAGATCCTGTCGTTGCCGCCATGAGCGTCTCCCCCGGGTAGTGAGTGGTGGTGCACCGATCGAGGACCGATTCTCCGGTCCCCAGACTCGGCGCCGGTCAGAGGTTCTCCGTCCGCCAGGTAGGCAGACGGGGTCGGTCGTAGAGCACATCCACTGGATCGCCGTCGATGGCCGCGAAGGCCAGGTCGCCCCAATGGTCAGCCCCGGCAATCGGGGTGGGCAACGCATCGCGGGCAAACCAGCCCACCTCGCGAGTCTCCAACGGGTGGGCAGCCAGTTCGCCGCCCTTGGCCCGGCAATGGAACACGAGCGAGTACAGGGGAATCTGGGTGAAGCCGAGACGCAGCCCGTCGAGCACGGCGATGAGCTGCACCACCTCGCATTCGATTCCCGTCTCCTCGGCCACCTCCTTCACCGCCACCTCACTGGCCGAGTAGCCGATGTCGGCCCAGCCCGTGGGGTACAGCCAGATTCCCGAATCAGCCCGTTGGACGAGCAGGATCTCGCCCCGGTCGTTGCCCACCACGGCGCCGACCGCGATCTTGGGAGTCTGGTAGCCAGCGACGCCCTCGCCGACCGACCGCATCCACTCATCGACAAGGGTGGCTCGGTCGTAGGGGCTACCGGCCGCCACCCGCATATCAGCCGCCACCGCCAGCACCTCCTCGAAGCGCTCCCGCTCGTAGAGGCTGTCGGTGAACCCCAGCCCGGTGCGGGCGATCCCGGCCAGGGCCTCGCTCCAGCGGAGGAGATCCTGCGAGGTGGGCGACGGCTCCGACACGGGCCGAACCTACAGCGACCCGAGGATGGCCCGCTCGATCTCGACCAGATAGTCGGGGTCGGTGACCTTCTGGCCTTGGCCGTCACGCAAATAGAAGGAGTCGACAACGTCGTGGCCCAGCGTGTGCACCTTGGCCGAGCGGATGTCGAGATCGAGATCGGCGATGGCGCGGGTGATCCGGTAGAGCACCCCGATCTCATCCGGCGCCCGCACCTCGATGACGGTGGCCACCTCGGACAGCTCGTTGTCGATCACGACCTGGGGCGCCGAGGGCCGGTTCGACAACCGTGGGGTCCGGCGATAGACCCGCGCTCGCTCGCGCAGGCGGGAATTGAGGGCCAGGCGACCGTCGAGGGCTTTGTCGAGATGGTCGAGTACCGGCGCCCAATTGACGGCGGAACTGCCATTGCTCTCGACCCGAAAGATCTCCAGCGCCATGCCGGCCTCGTCCGAATAGGCCGAGGCCTCCAACACGTCGAGTCCGTTCAGGGCCAAGACCGCGGCGGCTCGGGCGAACAGGCCGGGCCGATCGGGCGAGATCACGACCAGGTGATCACCCGAGCCTTCGAGGACCCGTCGGCCTTCGGCCATCTTGGTGAGGAGCTCGGGAGAAGGCGCACCATCTCCGGTCACGTCCTCCGCCGCGCCACCACCGAGGACGTGTCCGGTCCGTTCGACCAGCACGTGGACCAACTCAGCCTTCCAGGAGCTCCAGGCAGCCGGCCCCGTCGCCAACGAGTCGGCCTCGGTCAGAGCGTCGAGCAAGCCGAGCGTGGCCAGCGATCCAACCTGCCCGGCGACCCACCGAATGGTGCCGTCGTCGGAAAGGTCCCGGCGGGTGGCCACGTCGGGCAGTAGGAGGTGATGACGAACCATGTCCTGGAGCTGTGCCGTGTCCTCGGCCGAGAAGCCCATCCGGTCGGCCATCTTGGCCACCACTTCGATGCCGACCACGGCGTGGTCGCCGGGATAGCCCTTGCCGATGTCGTGGAACAACGCCCCGATGACGAGCAGGTCCGGGCGCTCCACCCGGTCGGTCAGGGCCGAGGCGTTGGCTGCCGTCTCGCACAGGTGACGATCAACCGTGAAGCGGTGATACGCGTTGCGTTGCGGCTTGCTGCGCACCGGCTCCCACTCCGGGAGGATGTGCACGAACAAACCGCGCTGATCCAGCGTCTCCACGACGTGGATCGCCGGGCGACCAGCCAACAGGAGGTCGGCGAAGAGCCCCCGGGCCTCGGCCGTCCACGCCAACGGCGCGTCGGGAGTCTGCGCGGCCAGGCGGTCGAGCGAGGTGCGGTCGATGCGAGCATCGGCCTTCGCCGCCGCCACGGCCACTCGCAGCACCAGCATCGGGTCGTTGGCCGGGTCGGCGGCCGCCGTCAAGCACACGCGGCCGTCGCGCAGCACCACACCGGGGGCGAGATCCCGATCGCGCGACATTCGCCAGCCATGTGGACCCTGGAGCGCGGATTCGACGCGCTCCCACACCTCGTCGCTCGTCCAGGCGATGGAACGGGCCGCCGCGCTCACAACCGCCATGAGGTCATCGGCGTCGCGGTAGCCCAGAGTCGCCGCCACCGCGTCTTGCTCCTCGAGCACGAGGCGATCACCGGGACGCCCGGCCCGACGGTGCAGCTCCACCCGGACGGCGAACAGCACATCGTGGTTGAGGGCCAGCGAGGCGTCATCGCCTTCCAACATGACGGCCTCGGCCTGCTCTGCCCAATGGATGGCGTGCACGTCACGGAGGCCGCCTCGACCCTCTTTGATGTCGGGCTCCAGCAGGAAGGCGACCTCGCCGGCCTGGGCGTGGCGCGTCGCCACGCGGGTGCTGATCTCGTTCAGCCAGCGCCGGGAGCGCTTGCGCCACAGCGCCAATCCCCGGGCGGCGAGATCCTCGGTGAGCGCCGGGTCACCGGCGAGGTGGCGAATGGTCACCAACGAGGTGGCCGTGTCCAGATCGTCGGAGGCGAGCGAAAGGGCCTCCTTCATGGTGCGCACCGAATGCCCGAGCTTGACCCCCTCGTCCCACACCGGATACCAGATGCGCTCGGCGATGGCTCCAATGCCCTTGACGCCGGTATGCAACAACAAGACGTCGAGATCACTCTGGGGGGCCAGCTCGGCCCGCCCGTACCCGCCGACAGCGATGAGCGCCACCCCGTCGGCGTCGGAAGAGGCCAGCCGGTAGAGCGAACGTAGCCAAGCATCGACCCGCTCGCCGTAGGCGCGGGAGAGGTCGAGTCCGGTCAGGGTGGGGTCGGCGAGGAACGCCGCCCGATCGAGCGTCGGGTTCGAGGGGAGACCGCCGCGGCCAGCGTCAGGGGCAGTCACTAGAGGGCGTCGGAGCCCTTCTCACCGGTGCGGATACGCACGAACTCCGACACCTCAGTCACCCACACCTTGCCGTCACCGATCTTGCCGGTGCGCGCCGCGGCGACGATGGCGTCGACCACCCGGTCCACGTCGGGCTCGTCGACCACCACCTCGAGGCGCACCTTGGGGACGAAATCAACCTTGTACTCCGAGCCCCGGTAGGTCTCGGTGTGGCCACCCTGACGTCCGAAGCCCTTGACCTCGGAAACCGTCACGCCGGCCCCATCGACCTCTTTCAGGGCGTCCTTGACCACTTCGAGTTTGAACGGCTTGACGATGGCAGTGACGAGTTTCATGACGGTCCGGTCCGATCTTGGTGTACTGGCTGACGGGTCGGCGACGGCCCTGGACGCTGCTCCACGCTAGCGAGCGGCGTAGACAGCCCGTGCCGCCACCCGCGCCGCGGTGACCACTGGGTCCCACACGGGAGAGAACGGAGGGGCATAGGCCAAATCGAGGTTGATCATCTCGTCGACCGTCATGGTCGCGGTGAGCGCGGTCGCGAGCACATCGATGCGCTTGGCCGAGCCGGCACCGCCCACGATCTGGCCGCCCAACAAACGCCCCGTGCGCGCCTCGGCCACCACCTTCACCGTGACGGGAGCGGCGCCGGGGTAGTAGCTGGCGCGGGTGGTGGACTCGATCCTGCCGGCGACGGTACGGAACCCGTCGCGGGCCGCCTCAGTCTCGGTCAGCCCAGTGCGAGCCACCTCAGTGCTGCAGACCTTCGTCATGGCGCTGCCCACTACTCCAGGGAAGGTGGCGTAGCCGCCGGCGATGTTGATACCCGCCACTCGGCCCTGGCGATTGGCCACCGTGCCCAGGGCGATGTGCACGTGGCGTCCACTCACGAGATGGAACGACTCGGCGCAGTCGCCAGCCGCCCAGATGCCCTCGATCGAGGTCTGCTGGCGGCGATCAACCCGGATGGCCCCCCGAGCGCCAAGCTCGATCCCGGCGGCCTCGGCCAGCTGCGAGTTCGGCGTCACCCCCATGCCCAGGACCACCAGGTCTGCCCCGATCCGGCCGTCGGCCGTATGCACCGCACCGGGCTCGAAGCCGGTGACCGTGACGCCGGTCCGCACGTCGATCGAGTGGCGCTTCATGGCGTCAGCCACCAGTTCGGACATGTCCGGGTCGAGGGTGCGCATGACGTTCGGCGACCCATCCACCAAGACGACGTTCGCCCCCCACATGACGAAGGCCTCAGCCATCTCCAAGCCGATGTAGCCCCCACCGACGACGACGACGTCCTGGCAGCGGCTCTGCTCGGCGTAGGCGAGGAGCGCGGAGGCGTCGTCGAGGTGTTGCACGCCGAGCACTCCCTCACCGTCGATGCCAGGGAGATCCGGGCGGGTTGGTCGAGCGCCGGTGGCGATGACGAGATGGTCGAAACCGATGCGGAACGTACGACCGTGGCCGTGGTCGCGCACCTCGACCTGACGCCGGTCCGTGTCGATGGCCAGAACTTCATGCTGGATCCGGACGTCGATCCGGTTGGCCTCACGAAACTCGCGTGGGGTCCGGGCCACGAGGGCGTCGAGTGGCTCGACCTCTCCGCTGACCAGATAGGGGATGCCGCAAGCCGAGTAGCTCACCCGGGTGCCCTTCTCGAAGGCCACGATCTCCAGGTCGGCGTCGAGCCGTCGGGCATTGGTGGCGGCGGTCATGCCCCCCGCATCGCCCCCGATCACCACCAACCGCTCAGCCATGGTGGGCGAGGCTATCGCTCACGAACCGGGTCGCCCGCCCGGGCCGCGCTTCAGGTGACAGGTCGAGGCTGTAAGACTGTGGTCATGGCTGTGCGCAAGGACTGTCGCCACTATTCGACCCGGAGCACCTCGGCTGGCGATGTCGTGCAGCGCTGTCGCGTCGAGATGGCCGAACAGGCCCCGTTTGCGTGTCCCGAGGGGTGCCTCTTCTTCGAGTCTCGCTCAGTCAGCAATGCCGGCTGGGAGCGTTTCGAGGAGACCGACGACGGCGACCGCTGGGGCGAATAGCAACCCCCTCTCGACGTCCCTGCCAGGCTGGACCGGTGCCTGTCCAGATCCGCCCATCACGCGCCGGAGATGGCGATCGACTCCGGGAGATCGAGCGACGGGCGGGCGAGCGGTTCCGCACCGTCGGCCTGGCCAGCGTGGCCGATGCCGAGCCGGCCTCGGTTGACGAACTGGCTGGCTATGCCGCGGCCGGGCGGGGCTGGGTGGCTGCCGACACCCCGGATCAGCCCGTCGGCTACGTGCTCGTGGACGTCGTGGATGGCGCCGCCCACATCGAACAGCTCAGCGTTCGGCCTGACCAGCAGGGCCGCGGCCTCGGACGCGCCCTCATCGATCGGGTCGGGCGGTGGGCGCAGGAGACCGGGCGCTCGGCGATCACCCTCACGACGTTCGTCGACGTTGCCTGGAACGGCCCCCTGTTCGCGCACCTGGGCTTCGTGGTGATCCCGGAGGCCGAGATCGGTCCACAGCTGCGGGCGGTGCAGGCCGCCGAGGTGGCCCACGGCCTCGATCCATCCCGCCGGGTGTGCATGCGCCTCGATCTCCCGGGCTCGACCGAAGCCTGAGTTCGGGTGTCGCTCGCTGGTCACGTCAGCCACTGAGCGAGGTCGGTGAAGAACTCCGAACGGGCCACCACCTCATGACAGCCGGCCTGGCGAGCGGCGGCCAGCGTGTCGCGGTCGACGTGGGAGCCGAACGCCACCACCCGTGCGCCACCGGCCACCACCTCGGCCAGTACGGCGAGCACCGCCGGGCGCCCCAGGTCGACGATCACCAGGTCGGCGTCGGTCGCCGCGGTGACCAGGTCGCCGGGCGTGGCCACGAACCGGACCTGACCCTCCGCGGCCGCCGCCACCTTGGAGCGGTCCATGAGGTCGGGCACGAAGGCCACGATCCGAGCCGACGGGACAGTCACCGTTGGCCCTCGCGACGACGGCGGGCCAGGTGCACGTGAGCCTTGGCCGCGCCCCACGTCATCCCGGGCTCGTGCAGGGCCGGGTCGACGTCGGCGAACGACGCCGGGGACAGGTCGTACACGTCATCGGGGAACTGTCGCACCACGAACTCGTCGCGCACCACGGGGGGCACCCCGGCCCCGTGCAGCACCTCGGTCGGAAACGCCACCGCGGTGCGGACGACGGCCAAGGGGCTCACCATCTGGGCATCGATATCGGTGAGCAGCACCCGGCGCACCCGAGGCGCCACCGCATCGCGCGCCGCCGCCCCTGCCTTCGCGGCGGCGACACGCTCGGCGGGTTCGACGACTCCCCGATAGGCCAACAGCAACCGCTCAACGCTGCGTTCGACCCAGCCCGGCAACGCCTGGTCGATACCGTCGGCCAGGACCGCGGCGTACCGGGCCAGCGCGGCGGCATCAGCCGGGTCGTCGTGCTCGCCCGGCCCGTGGGACGACACCGCGCCTTGCGGGTCGGGGACGTCGGTCATGTCCCCATGCTGGCCGAGATGAGCGCCCGACAACAGATCGAACATCCACCGGTGAAACGACGATGTCACACTGACGCGGTGAGGATCCGGGTGCTGTCGGTCTTCGAAGGCGTCGTTTACCACTGCTGGCCCGTGGACCATGAGAACCCGGGTCGGCCCGTGCTCGAAGTCGACGCCCTGGTGCGGGAGGGCGATGCCGATGCCACCAGCGGACCGCTCCTGTTGAGCGTGGCCGACTACATCATCATGGTCGGGGGCCTCGACAAAGCCCGACCCTTCCTGCGCGACCTCGATGGGCACGGCCGGATCGTGGACCACCTCGGCGCCCAACACATTCGCTTCCCCATGTGGACGCGGGTGGCCTCTGAAGACGACGACCCGTGACTGCCCGACAGGGATAGGCGTTCAGGCCAGGGCATCGAGGCGCCGCAGGATGAGACGCCGCTCGGGAGCGCTCAGCTCACGGTCCAACGCACGACGGAAGGCCTCCGCCGCCTCACCCTGCCGGCCCAGGGCCACCAGTTGCTCGCCCCGGCCGACATGCCACAGATGCAGGTCGTCGAGGCCGTCGATGGCGTCGAACGCCGCCAGTCCCTCGGCCGGGCCCTGCGCCTCGGCCACGGCAACGGCCCGATTGAGGGCCACGACCGGCGACGGATTCACGGTCAGGAGCAGGTCGTAGAGGACGACGATCCGGACCCAGTCGGTGGCCGCGAAGGTCGGGGCGGTGGCGTGCTCCACCGCCAGCGCCGCCTGCAATCCGTAGGGGCCCAAGACCCCTCCGGTGCGCTCGATCACCGCGGCCACGATGGCCGTCCCCTCGGCGATCTGGTTCCGGTCCCAATGCTCGCGCCGCTGGTCGGCGAGGAGCACCAACTCGCCGGCCTCATCGATGCGGGTGGCCCGACGGGAATCGGTGAGTAGGAGCAGCGCCAACAGGCTTTGCACCTCGGGCTCGTCGGGCAACAGCTCGGCCAGCAGTCGGGCCAGACGCGTCGCCTCGTTGCACAGATCGACGCGCACCAGCGCTTCCCCACTGGTGGCCCGATGGCCTTCGGTGAAGATGAGGTAGATCACGCCGAGCACCGCCGGCAGCCGGCCGGGAAGCTCGTCGGCGTCGGGGACGCGGTAGGGGATCTGGGCCACGGCGATCTTCTGCTTGGCCCGGACCAGCCGCTTGGCCATGGTCGGCTCGGGCACGAGCAGCGCTCGGGCGATCTCCGCGGTGGTGAGCCCGCCGAGGGTCCGCAGGCTCAACGCCACCCGTGCCTCCAAAGCCAGCGCCGGATGGCAACACGTGAAGATCAGTCGCAGTTGGTCGTCGCGGACGACATGGGCGGGCGGCTCGGGTGGCTCGGGCCCGATGGCCCAGCTGCTCGTCTCCTCCTTGCCCGCTCGGCGAGCCTCGCGACGGAGGTGATCGAGGGCTTTGTGCCGAGCCACGACGGCCAGCCACGCCCGAGGGTTGTCGGGCGGGCCCGTTCGGGGCCAGGTTTCCAGCGCGGTGACGATGGCGTCTTGCACTGCGTCCTCCGCCACTTGGAGATCCCCGATTGTCCGGGTGAGGGTGGCCAGCACGCTCGCCCCCTCCACCCGGACAACCCGAGCAATGTCCGTCGAACCGGGACTACTCACAGCACCCGATCACATAGGGATGACAGGCCGAACCTCGACCTTGCCGTTCCACGCCGCCGGGATCTGGGCCGCCCAACGCACCGCCTCATCAAGGTTCTCGCACTCGAGCAAGTAGAAGCCGCCGAGCACCTCTTTGGCCTCGGCGTAGGGACCGTCGCTGGTGACGACCTCGCCGCCCTTGCCCCCGGTGACGTGCACCGTCGTGGCGGTGGTGGTGGGGAACAGGGCCGCTCCTCCACGGATCACGGCCTCGGCGCTTGCTCCGAAGGCACCGTAGTCGGCCAACTGCTCAGCGTTGCTGGCATCGGTCCAGTCTGCGTCCCCGGTGTAGTAGGTCAGCGCGGCATAGGTCGGCATGGAACTTCCTCCTGGTCAGGGTTGCCGGACCGAGTGATCCGACACGGTGAGGACGATCGGGGCAGACCCAGATGGACACCTCGCCCGAGATTTCAGTGATTCAGATTTCCCGATCGCAAGCCTTCGAGGTCCAGGGTCACATAGCGGTATCCGGCAGCTCGCACCGCCTCGACCACCGCGACGCGCGTGGCCAGGACACGATCAAGATCCGCCAGTGGGACCTCGAGGCGAGCCAACTCGCCGTAGTGACGCACCCGGAGCTCCGTGAACCCCAGAGCCCGCAGCGCGGTCTCGGCCCGCTCGACCTCGCGCAGCACCGTGAGCGTGACCGCGGTGCCGTAAGGAACGCGGGAGGCCAGGCAGGCCGCGGCGGGCTTGTCCCAGGTGCGCAAACCGAGCTGGCGCGACAGCGCCCGCACATCGTCTTTGGTGAACCCCGCATCGACGAGGGGGAACACCGCGCCCCGTTGCGCGGCAGCCCGCTGACCGGGACGGTGATCACCGAGATCGTCGAGGTTGACCCCGAGCACGACCGTGGCCGCCTGGGCCTCGGCCAGCGGAGACACGGCGTCCATGAGCGCGTCCTTGCAATGGAAACAACGGTCGGTGTCGTTGGCCTGATAGGCGGCGTCGGCCATCTCTTGAGTGTGGACTTCGATCCACCGGAGGTCCCACTCCCGCGCCAGCGCCGCGCAATCCTTGTGTTCGAACCCAGCCAACGACGGTGACACTGCCGTCACCGCCGCCGCTCGCTCCGGCCCCAGCGTGTCGTGAGCCACCCAGGCCAACAGCGCCGAATCAGCCCCACCGCTGAAGGCGACGACGACCCGGTCCAGCTCGTGGAGGTGGTCCCGCAGTGCGGCCAGGTCGCCCATCGAGCCGGAGCCTCAGGAACCGGTGAGCCCGAGTTGGGCCAGCACTTCATCGGCCGACGCCACCATGCCCGTGTAGAAGGCGCCGAACTCGGCGAACTCGGCCGAGGCCCGGTCGAAACGCATCGTGTACACGACCTCTTTCAGGTCGTCGGGGTGTTCGGCGAAGAGGGTCACTCCCCATTCGAAATCGTCGAGGCCCGACGATCCCGTCACCACCTGGAGTACTCGACCAGCGAACTTGCGGCCCGAGGTGCCGTGCTCGTACATCATCTCCTTGCGGTCGTCGTAGGGCGTGGTGAACCAGTTCTGCTCAGGGTTGCGCCGCTTCGACATGGGATAGAAGCACCACGCCGGCTTGCCCTCGGGTGGAAGCTGCGGGTGGAGCCGCGCCTCACGCATGGCCTCGGGCACGCCCTGGGAGTACTCGCTCAGCTCGGTCAGCGACACATAGGAATCGACGACGTCGAGTCCGGCGCTGGCCAACTCGGCCTGGAGACGGCGCAGGCGCCACAGGTCGTCGCCCACCGCCATGAACGCCAGGTCGGCCTTGTGACCCAGGATGGCCACGGCCACCACCTGGTCGCCATTGCTCTCGGCTCGTTTCACCGCGGCGATGACGTCTTCGGGGACAACGGCGGGCCCCACCTTGCAGAAGAGGTGGACCACACCCCAACCGACGTTCGGGGTCACAGGTTCGATCACCCCCCAAGTCTACGGGAACGCGCTCCCGTACTCCCCTTCCTCGAACCGGCGTAGGAAGTGGTCGCCAGGGCGACCACTTCCTACGCCGGTTCGGGGGTTTCGGGGGGTTCGGGAGTTTCGAGGGGTTGGATGGAGACGAGGGCGTTGTAGTCGGGGACCTGCGAGCCGGGCTCGCGGTGGTCCGGACCGCTGGGCAGCAACACATTCCCCTCCGGCCAGTGAACCTGCACGCTGCGGCGGGGAAGGCGCACCACCTTGAGGTGGCCCGTCAGCTCCCCGTGGTCCGAGCGCAACACCACGGCGGCCCCGTCGGCCAGGCCCAGCCCCTCGGCATCGGCTGCGTCGATATACACCGCGTCACGGCCGGCGCCGGTAAGCGGATCGACGGCGGTCCAGACCATGGAGTTGAACTGCTTGCCCCGCCTAGTCGCCACTGTGAACAGGCCGTCGGGCACGACCGAGCCGGGCGGCGTCACCGCCGTGAACCGGGCGCGACCGTCGGGGGTGGGGAACACCCCACCGGCACACAAATGCCGACCGCCCCACTGCACCTGGTCTCCGGTCGCCGACAAGGTCTCGATGCCGGCGTACAACGGCACGACCTCGGCGATCTCTTCGCGCAGCGCCCGGTTGTCGGTCCACGAGAACGCGGAGGTCAGATCCGGTCGCACCCGCATGGCCACCTCCGCGAACAGCCGCCACTCGCTGCGGGCTTCACCGACCTGGCGGGGGATCTCGGGGCTGAACACGATTCGTCGCTCGGTGGTCGTCTCGGTTCCTCCTCCCTCCTGCTCGTACCGGGTCGCCACTGGCAACAAGATGACGTCGTCGCCGGGCACCAACATCTGCGAGCTCAAGACGATGTCCTGGTGCACGCGCAGGGGCACCCGCTCCAGGGCCGCGGCTACGCGGGCCGGGTCGGGCAGCACGTCGAGGAAGTTGCCGCCCGAGCTCCACAAGACATCGATCTCGCCGCGACCGGCGGCCTCCAGCATCTCCGGCGCGGTGAGCCCAGGCCGATCGGGGACCTCGAAGCCCCAGATGTCGGCCAGCTCACGCGCCGTGCGCTCGTTGATGTCGACCCCACCGGGGAACGCGGTGGCGTAGGCGCCCATCTCGGCGCCGCCCTGCACGCCGGAATGACCGCGCAGGGGCATGAGTCCGGCACCGTCGCGGCCCACGTTGCCGCGGGCTAGGGCCAGGTTCACGATGGCTCGCACGCCGTCGACGGAGTCGCGGTGCTGGGTGATGCCCATCGACCACAACAAGATGGCGGCGCCCGCGGCCGCGTACTCGTCCACGAACTCCTCCACCTGGGCGCGGGTGAGGCCGGCCTCCGCCAGGAGATCGTCGAGCGGCCGCGACTCCAGGTCCGCCATCAGCTCCACCCACCCGCTGGTGTGCTCCGCGATGAAGGCCGCGTCCACGGCGCCCCGGGCGACGAGCAACTTCAGGGCGGCGGTGGCGAAGGCGACGTCGCCACCGGGACGAACCGGCACATGCAGATCGCACATCTTGGTGCCGAACATGGCTGACTCGGCGTTGGAAGGCACCCAGTACCGATCCAACCCCGGCTCCAGAAACGGATTCACCACCACGACACGGCACCCTCGCTGACGGGCGAGGTACAGGTACTTCATGAACACCGGCTGGTTGTTGGCCGGGTTGGAGCCCCAGATGATGATGAGGTCGCTCTCGATCACGTCCTGCAGCGAACAGGTCGTGGCCGCCACCCCCACCGTGTGCTTGAGCCCAAGCGTCGACGGCGCGTGGCACACGCGAGCGGCAGAATCGACGCCCGAGATCCCCAGCGCACGCGCCGCTTTGCCGGCCGTGTAGTACACCTCGTTGGTGATGCCGCGGCTGGTCAGGTAGAGGCCGGTGCGTTCGCCTCCCGCCGCAGTGATGGCGGAGCTGAGCGTGTCGAGCGCTTCGTCCCAGCTGATTTGGCGGAAGCCGGCCTCGCCGCGACGGCGGCGCATCGGATGACCGAGTCGACCCATCGCCCGCAGCTGGGCGCCGCTCCGCTCGCGCAACAACTCGACATCGGACAGCACGACCGGATCGAGCGCATCCGCGGTGTTGACCTCCAGTAGGCGTAGGCGCGTCGTGCACAAGTGCACACCACCAATGGTCCAGTCGTGCAACCCGGCGACCCCCAACGCGCACCCGTCGCACACGCCCTTGGTCAACACGTCGAGCGCGTATTTGGGATGGGCGCGGTTGGCCCACACCACCTTGGCCATCTCGCCGTAGTGGTTCGGCTTCTGATGCCCGATGCCGTTCGGTGCCGCGCTCACCCACAGCTCGGGCCGAAGCCGCCGGGTCACCGGTCGACCTGGGCCGGGGAGTAGACATTCATCCGTCCGCCCCGCACGAACCCGGCCAATGTGAGGTTGGCCCGTCGGGCGGTCGCCACCGCCAGGGAGGTGGGGGCGCTCACCGCCACGAGTGCGGAGAAGCCGGCGGCCCACGCTTTTTGCACCAGTTCGAAGGACGCCCGGCCGCTCACGTACAACCCCAGATCGCGGGCCGGTAGCCGGTCGTCGAGCAGCAGACGACCGACGACCTTGTCGACCGCGTTGTGGCGCCCGACGTCCTCACGCACCAACAGCGGCACGCCCGCCACATCAAAAGCGGCCGCCGCGTGCACCGCTCCCGTGGCATCGAACAAACCCTGCTCGGCGCGGACGCTCTCGGGCATTCCCGCCAACACCTCGAGCGGAATGGAGTTGGCGGCGGCCAATGGGGCAAGCCGATCGGCCAACTCATCGAGGGAGGTCGAGCCACACAACCCGCACGACGAGGTAGTGATGGTCAGCCGGGGGGTGGGCACCGGGGCCCGGCCGCCGGTTTCGACCGACACCACGTTGAACTCGGTGTCGACCGCCGAGCCCGTACCGCAATAGCGACACGACAACACGGGGGCACCGGCCAGCAGCCCGTCGGTGAAACAGAAACCGCTGGCCAGCTCGAAGTCGTGACCCGGGGTGCGCATGGTGGTGGCCACCAACACATCGTCCAGCCGGATGGAAAGCGGCTCCTCGACGATGAGCTCATCGGGTGAGCGAGTCAGCGCGCCGTCGTCATAGGTGGTGGTGAGCACGTTTTCGGTGCGACCGCGAGGCACAGGCGTGAGGCTACCCGTGCGCTCCTGTGGTTCTGGCGTCGATCAGGTCTGCCCCGGGCGAGCGGATGGGCGACAGGATCGCCCTCGGAACGCGAACGAGGAGGAGGCGCCTCGTGGGCACCCCCTCCTCGTTCGGTCGTGCCGGATCAGTAGTCGTCCATACCGCCGGGCATGCCGCCGCCAGCCTCTTCGGGCTTGTCGGCGACCACCGCTTCGGTGGTGAGGAACAGCGCGGCGATGGACGCCGCGTTCTGCAGTGCGGATCGGGTCACCTTGGCGGCATCGATGATGCCGGCCTTGACCAGGTCCTCATACTCGCCGGTGGCGGCATTGAGGCCCTCGGCACCGCTGAGGTTGCGTACCCGCTCGACCACGACGCCACCTTCCATGCCGGCGTTGGTGGCGATCTGCTTGAGCGGCTCCTCCAGGGAGTGAGCAACGATGCGGGCGCCTACGGCCTCGTCGGGTGCCAGGTCCTTGGCGATGTCGAGCACCTTGGCCTGAGCCCGCAGCAGCGTGGTGCCACCGCCGGCCACGACACCCTCTTCGATAGCGGCCTTGGTGGTGCTCACCGCGTCTTCGATGCGGTGCTTCTTCTCCTTGAGCTCGACCTCGGTGGCGGCGCCGACCTTGAGGACAGCCACGCCACCCGAAAGCTTGGCGAGGCGCTCCTGGAGCTTCTCCCGGTCGTAGTCGCTGTCGGTGTTCTCGATCTCGGCCTTGATCTGCGAGATGCGACCCTCGACATCGGTGGATTCACCGGCGCCTTCCACCACGGTGGTCTCGTCCTTGGTCACGACCACCTTGCGGGCCGAACCGAGCAGGTCCAGCGTGGTGTTCTCCAGCTTGAGGCCCACCTCTTCGGTAATGACCTGACCGCCGGTGAGCACGGCGATGTCCTGGAGCATGGCCTTGCGGCGGTCGCCGAAGCCGGGCGCCTTGACGCTCACCGAGTTGAAGGTGCCGCGGATCTTGTTGACCACCAGCGTGGCGAGCGCCTCACCGTCGATGTCCTCGGCGATGATGAGCAGCGGGCGGCTCGACTGCATGACCTTCTCGAGCAGCGGCAGCAGGTCGCGTACGGCCGAGATCTTGGAGCCGACCAGGAGCACGTACGGGTTCTCGAGCACGGCTTCCATACGCTCGGGGTCGGTCACCATGTAGGGGGAGATGTAGCCCTTGTCGAAGCGCATGCCCTCGACGAGGTCCATCTCCATGCCGAAGGTCTGTGACTCTTCGACGGTGATGACGCCGTCCTTGCCTACCTTGTCGATGGCCTCGGCGATCATCTCGCCGATCTCGGCGTCAGCGGAGGAGATGCCGGCGACCTGAGCGATCTGGCTCTTGTCGTCGACCTCGGCGGCCTGATCTTTGATGGACTCGACGGCGGCCACGACGGCGGCCTCGATGCCCTTCTTGATGGACATGGGGTTGGCGCCGGCGGCCACGTTGCGCAAGCCCTCGCGCACCATCGACCAGGCCAGCACTGTGGCGGTCGTCGTACCGTCACCGGCGACGTCGTCGGTCTTCTTGGCGACCTCTTTGACGAGCTCGGCACCGATCTTCTCGAAGGGATCCTCGAGCTCGATCTCCTTGGCGATGGAGACACCGTCGTTGGTGATGGTGGGGGCCCCCCACTTCTTGTCGAGCACCACATTTCGGCCCTTCGGCCCGAGGGTCACCCGAACGGCATCGGCGAGCTGGTTCATGCCTCGTTCGAGGCCGCGGCGTGCTTCCTCGTCGAACTGGATGATCTTGGCCATTTCTGGTCCCTCCGTGGGGTTATTCCTGTGGACGGCAGCGACTGGCTGGTCCGATTTCTGGCGAGCGTCGGTCGACGCGCGGTTAGCACTCTCGTATGGAGACTGCTAACAGGAAACCAAAAATCACCCCCCTACCGCAACCTGACGCGCCAAATTTCCCCTCACCACCCCGTTCTGGCGATGATTTGGTCCCTCCCGGAGGATGAAATCATCGCCGGAACGGCAAGGGTGTGCGGTGGGCCGCGGGAGCCGCGCCCTCTAACCTGCACCGATGAGTCGTGGTGGAACAGCTGTCGTCGTCATCGGTGCGGGCGTCGCGGGGTTGGGCAGTGCCCTGTCGCTGGCCCGGGCCGGCCATCAGGTCACGCTCGTCGAACGCGACGCCACGCCCTTGCCGGCCGATGCCGACGCCGCCTTCGAGTGGGACCGCCGGGGTGCACCCCAGGTCCGGCATTCGCACGCGCTGCTGGCCCGGCTGCGCAACCTCTTGCGCGACCGCTACCCCGACGTGCTCGCCGATCTCCTCGCCGCGGGCGCCACCGAGTTGCACTTCACCGACACGCTGCCGATCGAGATCACCGACCGCGCCCCGCGGCCCGGCGACGAGGACCTGGTCGCCCTGGCCTGTCGGCGAACCACCTTCGAATGGGTGCTCCGCCGAGCCGTGCTGGCCGCCGACCGGGTGACACTGCTTGACGGGGTGACCGTCGACAGCCTGACCGTCGCCGACGGCGATGCCCGCGACCCGAGCGCCGCCCCTCGGGTGACGGGCGTACGCGTCACGCACGCGGGGGGCCATTCCGAAGTCCTGGAGGCCGACCTGGTCGTGGGGGCGGTGGGCCGCCGCTCCGCGGTACCCCGATGGCTAGCCGACATCGGGGTGGAGCCGGCTTCGACCGAGGAGGACACCGGCATTGTCTACTTCTCCCGGTTCTATCGGCTGCTTCCCGACGCCGAGACGCCCGCGGCCGACGGCCCCATCGGCGGCGACCTCGGGTACCTGAAATACGCCGTGTTCCAGGGGGACAACCGCACCTTCTCCGTCACCTTCGCCACCGCCACCGGCGACGACGCCCTTCGGTCATGCCTCCTCAATCCGGATCTATTCGACCTGGCTGCCGCCAATCTCCCGTCCACCGCCGCCTGGGTCGAGGCGGGCCGGGCCGAAGCCATCACTCCCGTCCACGTCATGGGTGGTCTGCTGAACCGCCGCGTCGACTATCTCGACGATGCCGGCCAACCCCTGGTGCTGGGCTTTCACGCCATCGGCGACGCCCACACCTGCACCAACCCGCTCTACGGCCGGGGCTGTTCGCTGGCCATGGTCGGCGCCACGCTGCTCACCGACGCGCTCGACGGGCACCCCGACGACGCCGTCGCCCAGTCACTGGCCTATGAGGCCGCGGCCGCGGAGCAGATCCGCCCCTGGTATGTGGCCTCCGTCGCCCAGGATCGGATGAACCGGGAGCACGCCGCAACCGAAAGCCCGGCCGACGACACCGCCAACCAGACCGAGCCCGAGCCCGAGACCGAGCCCGGGGCCGTCGACCCCAAGACGTTCGTCCGGGACCTCATGCGAGAAGGCCTCATGCCCGCGGTGCGCACCGACGCCACCGTGTTCCGGGCCTTCGTGCGGGCGTTCAACCTGCTGGAGGCGCCCGATGCGCTCATGGCCGATGCCGACGTCATCGCCCGGGTCATGGCCGCCTACGCCGACCGAGACCAGCGTCCCCCCGAGCCCCCGCTGGGCCCACCGCGCGCCGAACTCATGGCCGTGCTCGAGCCGGCCTAACCGATCAGCCGCCGGCGACGGCCTGCATGATCGACACGGTGCCACCGTCGGGCACGGGCGTGGCCAGGCCGTCCATGAACCGAATGTCGTCATCGTCCACGAACACGTTGACGTAGCGCACCAGGGCGCCGCCATCGTCGAGCAGCTTCTCGGTGAAACCGGGGTGGGCCGCCTCGAGAGCGTCGAGCACGCCGCCGACGGACGCTCCTTCCACGCTGACCTGCGACTGCCCCGAAGTCATCGTGCGGAAGACGGGGGGGACGCGAACGGTGACGCTCATGGGAATCCTCGTGTCTGATCGGTCGTGGGTGATCGGAGTGCCTGCCCGGCGGCGACGCACCGGCCGGCAAATGACGCCCGCCGAGCGTATCGGCCCCGCGTCCGAGAACAGACACCGTCCCCGTGTGACCAATGAGCTTCGCGCTCCGCCTTGCCACCACTGCCGAGATCGGGTGACCATGATGGACGTGCCAGGAGCAATGCTGCGGACCTTCCGCACCGGTGAGTTCGATCCTGCCCGTCTCGTCGAGGCGAAGGGCGGCCAGAAGATCTCCGTCTGTTTGCCCGCCCGCGACGAACAGGACACGGTCGGCCCGATCGTCAAGACCATCCGCACCGCCCTCATGGAGGTCGTGCCCCTGGTGGACGAGATCCTGGTGGTGGATGACCATTCGAGTGACGACACCGCGGCGGTGGCTGCCGAGGCCGGCGCCAAGGTGCTCTCGGCTCACGAGATCCTGCCCGACTACGGCGTCGGTCACGGCAAGGGCGAGGCGCTGTGGAAGTCGCTGTACGCGGCGCAGGGCGACCTCATCGTGTGGTGCGACGCTGACGTCCGCGACTTCGACCCCGCGTTCGTCGTCGGGCTGATCGGCCCTTTGCTGGTTCGCCCCGATCTCGTGTTCGTGAAGGGCTTCTACGAGCGGCCGGTTGAGGCCGGTGGCGACCGCGGCGGTCGGGTGACGGAGCTCGTAGCCCGGCCCATCGTCTCGTTGCTGTTCCCGCACCTCGCCCCCATCATCCAGCCGTTGGCCGGCGAGTACGCGGGACGGCGAGAGGCGCTCGAACAGCTCCCCTTCGTCGAGGGCTACGGCGTCGATCTCGGGCTGCTCATCGACGTGGCCGCACGCTTCGGGCTCGACGCCATGGCCCAGGTCGACCTGGGCACGCGCATCCATCGCAACCGTCCGCTCGACGAATTGTCCCCGCAGGCCACCGCCGTGCTGCAGACGGCGTTGTGGCGAGCGGACCCTGAGCTAATCCGCACCTCGGCCATCCTCGTGCGGCCCGGGCTCGACCCGATCGAGATCGAGGCCGAGGAGCGCCCCCCGCTCGTCGAGGTACCCGGGTACCACCGATCATCAGCCTGAGGACTTGGACCGATCACCCGAGGGCGGCGAGGACGACCTCTGCGATGCAGGCTGCCGTCTCGGTCATGGCCCGCGTCTCACCGCAGATATCGACAAGCGAGTAGCTCTCGATCCGAGCGTCGGCGCCGTCGTAGCACCGCCCCGCCACCGCCAAGCAACGGATACCCATCTCAGCGGCCAACGCGGCCACACCGCCGACGGTCTTCCCGGCGAACGACTCGGCATCGAGGAACCCTTCGCCGGTGATCACCAGGTCGGCACCATCGAGGCGATCGAACAGCGACACCTCGTCGGCCACCACCTCGAACCCGGCTTCGAGCCGAGCCCCGAC
>Ga0209068_10000336_pt1 | contig 26103 bp, 26 predicted proteins | sample ColStrG_CSR_2012_FD_187200 | JGI IMG/M metagenome (GOLD analysis project Ga0209068, IMG submission 187200) | Freshwater sediment microbial communities in response to fracking from Pennsylvania, USA - Cold Stream Run_MetaG_CSR_2012 (SPAdes)... | ecosystem: Environmental > Aquatic > Freshwater >...
GCCAGGACGGTCAGCGAGGCGGCCACACCACCCATCCGGTCAGCCCGCCGCTGGCGCCGGTCACTGTCGCCCGCCCCGCGGTCCACAGGTGCGGTGACTGGCCGGGCGTCGGCGCCGGCGCCGGCGGCGCCCTGCGAGGGGTCGGCAACGTCGCCGGGGTGGGCGCTGCCCGGCTCGGCCTGCTCGGCGGCGCCCACCCGCACCGCCTGACGGGCCGGAGCCAGCGCCGCCTCGTTCGTCCGGGCGACCCGGCTGCGGGTGCCGAAGGCCAGCTCTGCCGCGAAGGCGAACATGGCCAGCGCGAGCACGCACATGGATCCGTACACGAACCCGTTGCTCAGCTGGGCGAAGGTCTGGGTGCTCACTGCGGCTCCTGGGGCAGCTCGGGTGCGGCGGCGCGCAAGTCGTCCATAAGGGCGTCGACCTCCCCTGCGAGACCACCGGCCTCGGTCTTGGCGAGGCCGCCGACCGTGACGAGCGTACGCCCGTCCGGCGCGACGCTCGCGCGCACCCAGATCCGCCGACGGCGCACGAACAGCGAGAGCATCAGCCCGGCCAGCGCGGTCATGGACGCCAGGAAGACCGGGTCCTTGCCCGGGTCGTGTGCGACCGAGAACGTCGCGAACTCCTTGTACCCGTCGAAGGTGATCGACCCCACGCCGCCGGGCAGCACCCACGCGTCGCCGATCCGCATCCCCTTGGCCCCGGCGGGCTTCATCTTGGTGGTGTCCAGCTCGTACACCGACTGGCTGACGCCGTCGTCCAAGCCGAGGTCACCGACGAACAAGGTCAGCAGCAGGGCCGGTGAGTCGGCCGCCGGGTAGGTCGAGACCCCGCCGAGGACGGGGTCGAACTGGGCGGTCGGCAGGAACAGGCCACGGAAGCCGAACTGGGTCGGCCTGGCGTCCGCAGCCTTGATGACGCCCTGGGACACGAACTTGCTGTCCCGGGGCAGGAAAGGCACCGGCCCGGACAGCACGACGCGGCCGCTGCCGTCCCGGACCGTCACGACCGGCGCGTACCCGTGCCCGATGAGGAACACCTTGGTGGTGCCGATGGTGAGCGGCCTGTTGACCTGCACGGTCACCGGCCGCGGGCTGGACGCGGGGGTGTCGCGTACCAGCAGGTTGGCGGCGAACGTGCGCGGCGCCCCGTCCTGCGGGCCGCCGCGCTCATACGTGGCGGTGAACTTGGTCATCACGAACGAGAACGGTGCCAGGTTGTCGACGTTGGCGGCCCGCCCGGCGCTGAAGGAGTCGAACCTGGTCAGGGTGTTGGCGAAGCCGGCGCCGTCCACGACCAGCACGCTGCCCTTGGTGCCGAACAGCGAGCCCACCGCGACCCCGACCAGCAAGACGATCAACGCCAGGTGGAAGACAAGGTTTCCGGTCTCTCGGGTGTACCCCTTCTCAGCAGAGACGCTGCCGGACGCCGGACCGTCGGACTCAGCACCGCCGGCCCGCACGGCCCCGGCGTCGTCCCCGGTCACGATGGTGGGTGCGGGAGCGATGGTGGGTGCGGGAGCGATGGTGGGTGCGGGAGCGATCGTGGGTGCGGGAGCGGCAACTCGCCAGCGGCGGCCGCCTAGTGCGGACCTGGCCGCGACGAGCACCTGCTCGGGCTGCGCGCAGGTGTAGTACTCCCGGTACTCGGGCAGGCGGGCGAGGTTGCGCGGCGCCGGTGGCGGGGTCGCACGGACAGCTCGGGCGTGGACGAAGGTGCGCGGGATGACGCAGCCGGCGAGGGAGACGAACAACAGCAGGTACACCGCCGCGAACCACGCCGACCCGAACACGTCGAACATGCCGAGGCGGTCAAGCCACGGCCCGATCCCCGGGTGGGCGAGCAGGTAGCCCTGCACGTCGCCGGTGCTGCTGCCCCGCTGGGGGAAGACGCTGCCCGGCACCGCGCCCAGGGCGAGCAGGAACAGCAGGAACAAGGCCGTACGCATCGAGGTGAGCTGGCGCCAGGCCCAGCGGGCCAGCTCGAGCCAGCCGAGCCCCGGCAGCCGGGGCGGCTCCGGCTGGGTCGACAAGGTGGTCGCCTCGAGGGGCTCCGCCTGGCCGACGTCGACGCGGCTCATCTACAGCACCGGCGCATAGCTGCTCACCCAGCCGCGGAGCCCGATGACCAGAGACGTCCACTCCCCGCTGAGCAGGAGCACGCCGACCACCACCAGCATGACGCCGCCGGTGGTCATAACGGCCCGGTAGTGGCCCTTGATGAAGCCGAGGGTTCCGGCAGTGCGGCGCATGGCCACGGCGACAGCGATGAACGGCAGGCCGAGACCGAGGCAGTAGACCGCCGACAGCAACGCCCCCCTTGCCGCCGAGGCTTCGGTGGTAGCCAGGGACAGCACCGCTCCCAGGGTCGGCCCGATGCATGGCGTCCAGCCCAGACCGAAGAGCACCCCGAGCAGCGGGGCACCGACGAGCCCGAGCCGGGTCGGCCAGGTGTGCACCCGCACGTCACGCTGGAGCCCGGGGATCAGCCCCATGAAGGCGAACCCGAGCAGCACCGTGACAGCCCCCAGTGCCCTGGTGATCAGCGCGGAGTGGCTCAGCAGCAGCGCGCCCAGCCCGCCGAAGGCGAGCCCGTAGGACACGAAGACGGCGGTGAACCCGGCGACGAACAGGACACTGCCGAGCAGGACGCGACCCTTGCCGGCATCCTCCAGGTCAGCCCCGACCATCCCGGTGACGTAGGACAGGTAGCCGGGAACCAGCGGCAGGACGCACGGCGACAGGAACGACACCGTCCCGGCGGCCAGGGCGATGGGCAGAGCGAGGAGCAGCGACCCCGACGACACTGTCTGGGCCACGCTGGCGTGCAGCGGGCCTGCCACGGCGGCGTCGGCTGCCAGCGTGCCGAGCGTCACGCCTTCTCCGCGAGAAGGGGGGCCAGGATCGCGGCCAGCCTCGGCTCGGTGGTGGGGCCGATGATCCTGACCGCGATCCGGCCGGTGCGGTCGATGACCAGTGTGCTCGGGGTCGCCTCGGGGGGGACGATGCTTGCGAACGCCAGCACCAGCAGACCGTCCGGGCCGTCGAACAGGCTCGGGTAGCCGGAGCCGATGTTCTCCAGGTAGGCCCGCGCCGAGGCGGCGTTGTCACGCACGTCGACACCCAGGAACTGCACACCCCGGGCCGCGTACTCGGTGCTCATGGTGGCCATGAAAGGGCCCTCCACCCGGCACGGCGGGCACCACGAGCCCCAGAAGTTCAGCACCACGACCTTGCCTCGGTAGCCGGACAGGCTGACCTGCTGGCCGGACAGTGCCGCCCCGGACACCGGCGGCGCGGCCAGCCGGTCCGCCACGTGGTACGTGGTGACCGTGCCGTCACCGCTGACGTACCCATCGCTGGAGGCGGCCGCCGAGGAGCACGCGCCCAGGACGAGAGCGGCCAGGGCGGCCACGAGCGGCGCGGCCGCTGCACCCCGGCGTCCAGGCTGCCCCGGACGCCGCTTCACCAGAGGCCGGCGAGGGTCGCGGGGCCGGGTCACGCTCCCGAGCAGGGTCACGCTCCCAAGACCTTGGGCGAGCCGGGCAGCAGCGAAGCGGCCGGCTCGGAGTAGGACACAGCGACGATCTCGTCCCCCACGTAGGTCAAGGTCGTGACGCTGGCCAGGGTGCACTCGCGCTTGCGCGGGTCATGCCAGAGAGGGCGTCCCTCGGCCACGGAGCGGACCGTCCAGATGGGCAGCTGATGGCTGACCACCATCGCCTCGTGACCGGCAGCCTGGTCCCTGGCCTCGCCGAGCGCGGCCAGCATCCGGGACGCCTGCAGCCGATACGGCTCGCCCCATGACGGGCGCAGCGGGTTCACCAGGTAGGGCCAGTGCCGAGGATGGCGCAGCGAGCCGTCTCCGACACCGAACTGCAAGCCCTGGAAGTGGTTCGACGCCTCGATCAGCCGGGGGTCGGCGGCCACCTCGATCCCGAAGACAGTACTGAAGGGCTGCGCGGTCTCCTGGGCGCGCTCCAGCGGGGACGCGACCAGGTACGTGATGTCGCGTCCGACGAACGCCTCCGCGACCATCTGGGCCATCTGCTGGCCCAGCTCGGACAGGTGGTAGCCGGGCAGCCTTCCGTACAGGACACCGGTCGGGTTGTGCACCTGTCCGTGGCGCATGAGGTGCACGACCGTGGTGGCCGACTCCGCGGCGGTCATCTGGCGCTCCCTGGGCTGGTCACGGGCGGTTGGGCCCGGGCGGCTGCCCGGGCGGCGTGCGGCAGTGCCTGGGCGATCCGGTCGACCGCGGCCTGATCATGCGCCGCAGAGACGAACCACGCCTCGAAGGCAGACGGTGGCAGGTAGACGCCACGGGAGAGCATCTCGTGAAAGAAGGCGGCGTAGCGGAAGGCCTCCTGGCGGCGCGCCCCGTCGTAGTCGCGCACGTCTGCGTCGACGAAGAAGATGCTGAAGAGGTTCCCGGCGGTGCCGAGGCGGTGCGCCACCCCCGCCTCGGTCAGCGCGGCGCCCGCCAGCTGGGCGATGGTTGCGGCTGTGGTGTCGAGCCGCTCGTAGACCGCGCCGTCGAGCAGCTGCAGCGTCGTCAGGCCCGCCAGGGTGGCCATCGGATTCCCCGACAGGGTGCCTGCCTGGTAGACCGGGCCCAGCGGCGCCAGCCAGGCCATCACGTCGGCGCGACCCCCGAACGCCGCCGCCGGAAGACCGCCGCCGATGACCTTGCCGAAAGTGAACAGGTCGGCATCGACAGGGTCGAGCCCGTACCAGCCGGCCGGGCCGACCCGAAAGCCCGTCATGACCTCGTCGCTGACCAGCAGGGCGCCTGCGTCCCGGCACATCGCGAGCAGGCCGGCGTTGAAGCCGGGCTGCGGCGGAACCACTCCCATGTTGGCGGCGGCCGCCTCGGTGATGACGCAGGCGATCGAGTCACCGGCCGACTCGAAGGCCCGGCGCACGGCGTCGAGGTCGTTGTAGGGCAGAACGATCGTATCCGCGGCGCTGGCTGCGGTGACCCCGGCACTGTCCGGCAGTGCGAAGGTGACAACCCCGGACCCCGCGCTGGCCAGCAGCGCGTCCACGTGACCGTGGTAGCAGCCGGCGAACTTGACCACTTTGGCGCGACCGGTGAAGCCGCGGGCCAACCGGATCGCGCTCATCGTCGCCTCGGTGCCTGAGCTGACGAACCGGACCTGCTCCACCGGGGCGACCCTGGCGACGATCTCCCGCGCGAGCTCGACCTCGGTGGGGGCCGGCGTGCCGAACGACCAGCCGGTGTCCACCCGCGCGTGCAGGGCCCGGACGACCTCCGGGTGGGCGTGGCCCAGGATCATCGGCCCCCACGAGCCGACCATGTCGACATACTCGCGGCCGTCGGCGTCCACCACATAGGCACCGTGGCCGGAGACCATGAACCGCGGCGTCCCGCCCACCGCCCCGAACGCACGCACTGGAGAGTTGACCCCGCCCGGCGTCACCACTAGCGCGCGCCGGAACAAGGCCTCGGAGGCGGGGGCGTCGAACGGGAAGGTCACGCCGGTGATTGTCTCAGCACCGCCGCCATCCGGTCGGCCTGGGTGTCCAGCCGTCCGCATCGTCGCGCCGACTCGTCCGACCGCGCCGCCGGCAGTGGCCCGCAGCACCACGAGGCTGCCTGCGACACCCGACTGAGCTGTCAGTGCCGTGTGCGCCCTGCGGGTACTCGTCCAGGGCGTGCGGACTCCCCGGCTAGGCGGCTCCCGCGGCGCCAGCTAAGGCACACCGACTGAGGACCACCGAAAAGAGCGGGGATGACCGGTGCCCCACCGGGCGACGCAGTGGATGGGGGCGACCGGCAGCAGCCGTGCGATTGCCTCGACGTTGTCCCCCGCGTGCCGTCTGGTCCCCTCCGGCGATAGTCGTCGAAGCGCCAAGGCCGCCGCACGCCCGCACTGGCCAGGTTCCGGTACTCCGCAGACCGGTCTCACTTGGCGAAAGCAGAACGACCGGAAGCCGTCTGACCGCAACCGCAGGCCCGACAACCTCCTACCGTCTCGGTTGATCGTTCGCGCGAGCCGCTACTTCCAGGTCGGGATTCGCTTCGCGTGACCGGTCCGGCGGTAGGGGCTGGCCAGGCAGTACCCGGCTGGCCTCAGGCCATCAGCGCCTGACAAGCGAAGGATCAGGCGTCAACCGCCTTACACCACCCGCGGGACTTGACCCAGCGCGCTCTGGCCCTACGCGAGTGGTGAAATCACCCCCGGCGCCTCTCCGCTCGCTACGGCATACGCACCTCGTCTCCTAGCGCCCGCTGACCCCTCAATCGCCGCCAAGACCAAAACTGACCCACAGTGCGCTACGAATACCAGCCTGAGCCCTGACCAACTCCGGCGTTGGCCGAGATCAGCCAGCCTTGCCAGATGAGCAGGCCGCCGAATGTCGTGGTCAACTCGCGGTCCGCGGCCAGGCGGGCAAGCCGGCACGTCGGCACCGCGGAACCGCGGAACCGTCCAGGCACCTGCCGCCGGTCGCGGGGTGGCCACCGCGCATCGGGGTCGATCTTGCCCCGCCCCATCGACGAGCCTCGATCTCAGATCCGCGCGCTCGTCGACCTTCTGACATTGGGCCCAAGACAGCAGCGGCTGGTTGCCCGGGCTCTCCCATCCGACTTCCCGCCCACGCAGGTAGGTAGTCGCCTGGGCAGACCTCGCGCCCGGTCCCAGCCGCGTCGGCGAGCCTGCCCCGTTGGGGCGCCCGGTCGACTTGCTCAGCCTCGCAGCAGCCGGGCGAACTCGGTGGCCCAGTACGTCAGGACGATGTCGGCGCCGGCGCGGCGGATCGAGGTCAGTGTCTCGGCCATCACCGCGCCCCGGTCCAGCCAGCCCTTGGCCGCAGCGGCCTCGACCATGGCCAGCTCGCCCGAGACCTGGTAGGCCGCGACCGGGACGTCCACGGCGTCGGCGACCCGCCGCAGCACGTCGAGGTAGGGCAGTGCCGGCTTGACCATCACCATGTCAGCGCCCTCGGCCAGGTCGAGCCGGACCTCACGCAGCACCTGGTCCGGGCCGGCGGGATCCATCTGGTAGGCGCGGCGGTCGCCCGTGGCCGGAGCCGACTCAGCAGCCTCACGGAAGGGGCCGTAGAAGGCGGAGGCGTACTTGACCGCGTAGGCCAGGATCGCCGTCGAGGTGAAGCCGGCCCCGTCCAATGCCGTCCGGATCGCCGCGACCTGGCCGTCCTGCATACCCGACGGGGCCACGACCTGGGCGCCAGCGGTGGCCTGCGCTATCGCGACGGAGGCGTACCGGGCCACGGTGGCGTCGTTGTCGACCTCCCCACCGGCCGTCAGCGGTCCGCAGTGGCCGTGGTCGGTGTACTCGCACAGGCACAGGTCGGCCATCAGCACCGTCGCGTCTCCGAGGTCGGCGCTCAGGTCGGCCAGGGCCAGCTGCACGATCCCGTCGGCGTCGTCGGCGCCGGACCCGGTGGCGTCCTTTGTGTCCGGGATCCCGAACAGGATCAGCCCGCCCACCCCGGCCTCGGCTGCGTCGTGGGCGTGCCTGCGCAGCGACTCACGAGAGTGCTGGACGACCCCCGGCATGGCCGTGACGGCCACCGGCTCGCTCAGACCCTGCTTGACGAACATCGGAAGCACCAGGTCGCCCGGGTCCAGGCGGGTGGTGGTGAGCAGCCTGCGCAGAGCCGGCGTGCTGCGCAGGCGGCGGGTGCGCTCGACCGGGTAGGGCACGACCGCCCGCCTAACGGGCTCGACGGCGGGCGCCAGGACGGCGCTGGGACGGGCGCCAGGACGCTTCGCCGGCCTCGACGGCTGCGATCCGCATCGCCGCGCCGAACTGGGCCAGAGCCTCGACCAGGGCGCTCACCGACGGGGTCTCGGCCAGGACGTCCACCCGCAGACCGTGCTCCTCGGCAGTCTTGGCGGTCTGCGGCCCGATGCACGCGATCACCGTGCTGGCATGCGGCTTGCCCGCGATGCCCACGAGGTTGCGCACCGTGGATGAGGACGTGAACACGACCGCGTCGAAGCCGCCACCCTTGATGGACTCGCGGATCGCCGCGGCCGGCGGCGCCGCCCGCACGGTCCGGTAGGCAGTGACGTCGTCGACTTCCCAGCCGAGCTCGACCAGCCCAGCCACCAGCGTCTCGGTGGCGATATCCGCGCGCGGAAGGAAGACCCGGTCGATGGGGTCGAACGTCTCGTCGAAAGCCGGCCAGTCCTCCAGAAGTCCTGCGCTGGACTGCTCGCCGGACGGCACCAGGTCCGGCTGGACGCCGAACGCGCGCAGCGCGGCAGCGGTCTGGTCCCCGACGGCCGCGATCTTGACGCCGGCGAACGCGCGCGCGTCCAGGCCGTACTCGTCGAACTTCTCGCGAACCGCCCGCACCGCGTTGACCGACGTGAAGGCGACCCACAGGTACCGCCCCGAGACCAGCCCCTGGACGGCGCGGTCCATCTGGTGGGGGGTCCGGGGCGGCTCGACCGAGATGGTGGGCACCTCCTCGGCGACCGCCCCGTGGGCTCGCAGCCGCGAGGACAGCGCGCCGGCCTGCTCCTTGGTCCTGGGGACCAGCACGCGCCAGCCGAACAGCGCCTTGTTCTCAAACCACGACAGCTTCTCGCGCATGGCCACCACCTCGCCGACGACCACCACGGCCGGTCCGGCGAAACGCTGGGTGCGAACATCGGCCGCCACCCGCTCAAGGGTCGAGGCCAGCGTCGACTGGGCGATCGTGGTGCCGGCCCGGGTCAGCGCGACCGGGGTGCCAGGTGCCCGGCCCGCTGCCATCAACGCGCCCGCGACATCGCCGATGGCGTCAACGGCGTGCAGCAGCACCAAAGTGACGTGCGCGGCGGCGTGCACCGCCCAGTCCAGACCCGGTCGCGCGGCGTCGATGACCCGGACCTCGCGGTCCTTGCTCGTGGTCAGCGGCAGGCCGGCGTACGCAGGTACGGCGGTCACGGACGAGACCCCCGGGACGATCTCGAAGGCGACCTTGGCCTTGGCGCACGCCGACGCTTCCTCGCCGAGGCCGCCGAACAGGCCCGGGTCGCCCTCGAGGAGCCGGACAACGACCAGACCCTCCCGCGCCGCATCGACGGTCAGCTTGGCCCGGGCCGCGTGGGTCAGCGGCTGGCCGTCGGCACCCAGTCCTACGGCCACGACGCGGGCATCCGGGCGCACCTGGGCGAGCAGCTCGACCGAGACGTCGGCGTCGTGAAGCACGACGTCGGCAGCCGCGAGCAGCACGCCCGCACGCACGGTCAACAGCTCAGGGTCACCCGGTCCGGCCCCCACGAACGCCACGCTGCCCACGCCGACCTTCTTTCGCCCTGTGCTGCTCATCTGACTGGAACTCCCCATGGCCCGTCGGCGCCCTGGAGCACCCGGTCCGCCAGGGCGTGACCCAGGCCGACCGGGTCCCCGAGGGGACCGGTGATGGACAAGCGAATGACGCCGTGCACGCCGTCGGTAGGCTGACCGAGCGCCGCTTGGAGGAAGAGCCGCGGGCCGGTCGGGCCAGGGACCTGCTCGGCGAGCGCTCCGACCGGAGCGGAGCAGCCGGCCTCGGTCCGGCCCAGGAAGGCGCGCTCAGCCGTGACGGCCGCCCGGGTGACCGCGTGGTCCAGCACCGTCAGCGCGGCAAGCAGGTCCTCGCGGTCGGCGCGACACTCCACGGCCAAGGCTCCCTGACCCGGCGCGGGCACCATCACGCTGGTGCTGAGCACCTCGGTCACCGCGTCAAGCAGGCCCAGGCGGGCGAGGCCGGCGCGGGCCAGGACCACCGCGTCCAGGTCATCGGTGACTCGCTTGATCCGGGTCCCCACATTGCCGCGCACGTCGACGATCTGCACGTCTGGGCGGGCGGACTGAAGCTGAACGGCCCGGCGCGGAGACCCGGTCCCGACCCGTGAGCCCGCCGGCAACGTCGCGAGCGTCCCTCGCCCCCGGGCGACCAGGACGTCGCGCGGGTCCTCTCGCACTGCGATCGCGGCCAGGACCAGCCCATCTGCCGGGGCGACGGGCAGGTCCTTGAGCGAGTGCACGGCGATGTCGACGGTCCCGGTGAGCAGTGCATCGCGCAGGGCAGAGACGAACACTCCGGTCCCGCCGAGCTGGACGAGGGGTTGAGTCGAGAGGTCACCGGCAGTGGTGACCTCTACCAGCTCAACCGGCCCGGCGCCGCTGGCGTGCAGCGCCGCAGCGATGATGCGGGCCTGGGCCAGCGCCAGCGGGCTGCGCCGGGTCCCGAGGCGGATCCCGGTGCTCACGACCCACCTGCCGGCTGCTCGGGCGGCGGTGGTGGGCCGGCGGAATCGAGCCGATTCCCGGGCGGGCCAGACCGGTTGGCCGGCACAGCCGGCTCAGCGGGCACGGCCGACCCAGTCCCTACCTCGTCCACGTCGTCTATGTCGTCCACGTTGTCCACCTCGACCACGTGGAGGTCGGCCACCGCCACTTCGCGGTAGCGGACCGGGTCCAGATCGAACAGGGCATGCAAGGCCTCGGCGTAGGCGAGGCCGGCCGGCTCGGCGGCCAGCTCTTTGACCCGGACCGTCGGGGCGTGAAGCAGCTTGTCCACCACCCGGCGCACGGTGCGCTCGACCTCGCTGCGTACGGCCGGCTCCAGGTCGGCGCGGCGCGCGTCGAAACGGGCCAGCTCCGCGGCGACCACGTCCTCAGCCATCGCCCTGAGCGCCACGACGGTGGGGGCCACCCGCGCGGCCTGGCTGGCGGCCAGGAAGCCGGCGACCTCCTCCGCCACGATCGCGCGCACCGCCTCGACCGAAGCGCTGTGACTGCGACCGTCCAGCCCGGCAGCCAGCGACTCCAGGTCGACCAGGCTGACCCCAATCGTGGCCGCCGAGGCCGGGTCGACGTCCCTGGGCAGCGCCAGGTCGACCACGACGAGCGGGCGCCCGTGCCGCGCATCCTGCGTCGCCGCGACGAGGTCGGCGTCCAGTACGAAACCGGCGGCGCCCGTGCAGCAGATGACCAGGTCGGCCCGAGCAAGCTCGGTCCCGAGCTGGTCGAGCGGCACCGCGCGCGCACCGACCGAGCGGGCGAGCTGTCCGGCACGCGCCGAGCCGCGGTTGGCCACCACCAGGTCGCTGACGCCGGCCCGCACGAGGGCGGCGGACACCAGCGCGCTCATGGTCCCGGCTCCGACCACGACGGCGGTCCGGCCGTCCAGCGGTCCGAGCACGTCGGCGGCGGCGGACAGGGCGCCGGTGACCAGTGCCGAGCCGGTCCCGTCGATTCCCGTCTCGGAGTGCGCTCGCTTGCCGACCCGCAGGGCCTGTTGCATCAGCTCGTCCAGGCGCCGACCAGTGGCGTCGCACGTGCGCGCCGCGGCATAGGCGTCGCGGACCTGGCCAAGGATCTGTCCTTCGCCGACCACCATGGAGTCCAGCCCGGTGACCACCTGGAACAGGTGCTGGACCGCACGGTCCTCGAAGTGCACGTACAGCCGGGGCGACAGCTCCTCGATCGTCATGCCGGCGCGATCGGCAATCAGTGCCGTCAGCTCGCCGACCCCAGCATGGAAGGCCCGGACGTCCGCGTACACCTCGACCCTGTTGCAGGTCGACAGCACCATCGCCTCTGCGACGTGCGGCCTGGACGCCGCGGCACTGGCCGAGGCCGCAACCTCGTCGGGGGCGACGGCGGCCCGTTCCAACAGCGAGACCGGTGCGGAACGGTGCGACAGTCCGACCACGACGACGCTCATCCGGTCGCCTCCGAGGCACCCCGGCGCCCGGCAGTGCCGGGTGTGCCGGGCGTGCCGGGCATCGCGACCACGGTGGCGTCCGGGACGATCGGGACGGCCGGGACGACGGGAAGCGACGCGAGCACCGACATCTGCTTGCGCTGTTCATGGAAGGCAAGGATCTGAAGCTCGCTGGCCAGGTCCACCTTGCGCACGTCCACCCCGGCCGGCACCGCGAGGGGAACCGGCGCGAAGTTGAGGATGCTGGTGACGCCGGCGGCGACGAGCCGGTCGCAGACCTCCTGAGCCGCCGACGCCGGGGTGGCCACCACGGCGATGGAGATCCCCGTCTCGTCGATGACCGGCTCGAGCCTGGTCAGCGGCTCGACCTGCAGACCATTGACCTGCTCCCCCGCGCGGCCGGGGTCGTTGTCCACCAGGGCAGCGATGCGAAAGCCCCGGCTGGTCAGGCCCCCGTAGTTGGCCAGCGCGTGCCCGAGGTTTCCCACTCCCACGATGATGACGGGCCAGTCCTGGGTGAGGCCCAGCTCGCGGGCGACCTGGTAGACCAGGTAGTCCACGTCGTAGCCGACCCCGCGGGTACCGTACGAGCCCAGGTGGCTCAGGTCCTTGCGCAGCTTCGCCGAGTTGACCCCGGCAGCCGCGGCGAGCTCCTCGGAGGACACCGTCGCGACCCCGCGGTCGCGAAAGCCCAGCAGCGAGCGGTGGTAGAGCGGAAGCCGGGACACCGTGGCCTCGGGGATGCCCCGCCCGCGTCCCAGCGGACGCTCCGGGCGGCGTGGGCTCATGGTTGGCTCACGGGTGGCTCAAGTTGGCTCACCGGAGGACTCCAGGGACGAGGAACGCACGTTTCCGGCAGACTAAGCCCTTGTGAACGAGCGCACAAAGTCGACCACCGAACAGCCCACCAGTCGAGACGGGAGTGTTCACGGCGGGCGCTGGAGCCCGTTGGCGGCTCCGGCTCAGCGCAGGGCCGCCCGCAGGCGTGCGGGGTCGACGTGCCAGAAGTCGTGCTGGGCGCCGTCGACGAGCGTGACCGGGATCTGCTCCTGGTACGCCTCCAGCAGCGCCGGGTCGGTGGAGATGTCCACCTCCGTCCATCCCACGTCGAGCTCCGCGCAGACGGCGGCGACCACCGACCGCACGTCGTCGCACAGATGGCAGCCCGGACGCGTCATCAGAACGACTCGGGTGACGCGGGCGGTGTGCGCGTCGGCATCCGCGGCCACGGTCAGTGCTCGCCCTCGCGAAGCCGTCCCTTGGCCACCTTGCCGGTGGCCGAGTGCGGCAGCTCGTCGACCAGGACCACGATGGTGGGCCACTTGAACCGCGCCAGCCGGGTAGCCACGTGGTCGGAGATGTCCTCGGCCGACAGGCTCGCGCCAGGCCGTGGGACCACGAAGGCCTTGACGGCCTCCCCGGTGTACGGGTGGGGCACCCCCACGACGGCCACCTCCGCGACGCCGGGATGGAGGTGGATCACGTCCTCCACCTCGCGCGGGTAGACGTTGAATCCGCTGACGATCACCAGCTCCTTGCGCCGGTCGACGAGCACCAGGTCACCCTCGTCGTCTTCGTAGGCGACGTCCCCGGTGCGGTACCAGCCCTGCTCGTCCGGGCCGCCGGACCCGTCCGGCCAGTACCCGGAGAACAGGTTCGGCCCGCGGACCACGATCTCCCCCGGGTCGCCTTCCTCGGCTGCCTCGCCGTCCTCGTCGAGGAGCCGAAGCTCGACCCCCGGCAGTGCCGTGCCCACCGACCCTGGCTTGGCCACGCCGCGGACCAGGGTGCTCGACACACCGGGGGCCGCCTCCGTGAGCCCGTAGCCCTCGAAGACCGGCAGTCCGGTCGCGGTAGTGACCTGCTCGAGGACGGCACTGGGAATGGGCGCGGCTCCGGTCATCAGCAGCCGGACGGTGGCCATCGCCTCCCGCAGTCCTGGCTGGGTGCTCCACGCGATGTACATGGGGGGTGCCCCGGGGATGTTGGTGACGCCGTGCTCGCGCACGACGGCCAGGGTCTGCTCCGGGTCGAAGCGCTCGACCAGCACGACCGTCGCGGCGCAGCGCGCCGCTGCGGCCAGCGTCCCGTTCAGGGCGTAGATGTGGAAGAGCGGAAGGACCAGCAGCACGACGTCGTCGGCGGTGACGGCGGCCACCCCGGTGGCCGCGAGCTGGTGCACCTGGTCGACGCTGGCCCGCAGGGCCCGGTGGGTGAGCATGGCGCCCTTGGGCCGCCCGCTGGTACCTGAGGTGTACACCAGCAGAGCCAGGTCCTCGGGACCGGTGGGATGAGGGTACGGGGCACCGGCGAACGAGCCGAACGCCTTCTCCCCCGGCGCCGGGGCGCCGACCACGATCCGGATCAGGTCAGCTGCGGCCTGAGTCTGGCGGACCGCCACCGACGACCCCCGGTCGAAGACCACGGCCCGGGCACCGCAGTCGGCGAGCATCGCGCCGAGCTCCGACGGCGTCGAGGCGGTGTTGACCGGTACGGCCACCAGCCCGGCGCGCAGCGCCCCGAAGTAGGCGAAGACGAACTCGGGCACGTTGCCGAGCACCAGAGCCACCCGGTCTCCCGGTCTCAGCCCCAGGCCCTGGTAGCCGGCCGTGGCCAGGTCTGTGCTCGCGTCCACCTGCGCCCAGCTGAAGGTTCGACCGCCCGCGATCAGGGCGGGATGGTCGGGCCTGGTCCTGGCCGCGTCCCGAACCAGACCAGCCAGGTTGGCGCTCACCGCGCGAGTCTCCCATACGCTCCCATCGTGACGCGGAACGAGAACGAGGTCGCCCCGGCCAAGCTCGCAGGGCAGGCGGCCGCCGCTGTGGCGGAGGTGGAAGCGGCCCTGTGGGTGCCACCGGACCCGGCGGCGGCGGCGTTCTTCGACATCGACAACACCTTCGTGCGGGGAGCGTCGATCTTCTACCTGGCCATGGGCCTGGCCCGGCGCAAGTTCTTCACCCGCCGTGACGTGATGGGCTTCGTGCGCAACCAGGTCAGGTTCCGGATGGTCGGCTCGGAGCACCTCGGCCAGATGGCGGACGCCACCGAGATGGCGCTGGGCTTCGTCGAGGGCCATGAGGTCACCGAGGTGGTGACGATGGGCCGGGAGATCTTCGACCAGACCATCGCCGCCAAGGTCTACCCGGGGACGCTGGCCCAGGCGCGGGCGCACCTTGACGCAGGACAGCGGGTCTGGCTGGTCTCGGCCGCCCCGGTCGAGCTGGCCACCATAATCGCCAAGCGGCTGGGCCTGACCGGCGCTCTGGGGACCGTGTCGGAGATCGAGGACGGGGTGTACACCGGCCGCCTGGTCGGGCGGCCGCTGCACGGCCCGGCCAAGGCCGAGGCGATCAAGGCCCTGGCCGTGCGCGAGGGCCTGGACCTGTCCCGCTGCTCGGCGTACTCCGACTCCGCCAACGACATCCCGATGCTGTCCCTGGTGGGCGATCCCTGCGCAATCAACCCCGACGCACGGCTGCGCCGCCATGCCCGTGACATGGGCTGGCGGGTGCAGGACTACCGGACCGGGCGCAAAGCGGCCATCGTCGGACTGCCGGTGGCGGCGGGGGCGGCCGGAGCGGCGGGCCTGGCCGCGGTCGCGGTCACCGTGGCGCGCCGGCGTCGCACCCGTTGACGGCTGCGCCGGCGCGCCTCAGAAGAAGACGCTGCGCCGCTGCACGAGGAGCTTGTACAGGGTGTGCTGGATGGTCTCGCGGACCTGGTCGGTGAGGTTGAAGACCAGCATCGGGTCGTCCGCGGCGGCCGGTGCGTAGACGTCGGTGCGGATCGGCTCACCGAACTCGATGATCCACTTGCTGGGCAGCGGGATCGCGCCCAGGGGACCAAGCAGCGGGAAAGTCGGGGTGATCGGGAAGTAGGGCAGACCCAGCAGCCTGGCCAGGGTCTTGGCGTTGCCGATGATCGGGTAGATCTCCTCAGCCCCGACTATCGAGACCGGGATGATCGGCACCGCGGTGCGCAGCGCCGCCGACACGAATCCGCCGCGGCCGAACCGCTGCAGCTTGTAGCGCTCGGAGTAGGGCTTGCCGACCCCCTTGAACCCCTCAGGCCAGACGCCGACCACCTCCCCGGCGCTGAGCATCCGCTCAGCGTCCTCGTTGCACGCCAGCGTGGCGCCAGTCTTGCGGGCGAACTCCGAGACGATCGGCGTGGAGAACACCAGGTTGGCGCCGAGCATCCGCAGGGGTCGGTGCGCCGGATGCTCGTCGAGGAGGGCGATCTGGGTCATCACCGCGTCGACCGCGATCGTGCCCGAGTGGTTGGCCACCAGCAGCGCACCCCCGGTGTCGGGCATGTTCTCCAGGCCGCGGGCCTCGACCCGGAACCAGTGCTGGTAGAGCGGGCGGAAGGCGGCAAGCAGCACGGTGTCTGCGAGCTCGGGGTCGTAGCCGAACTCGTCGACCGTGTAGTCACCGGTGACCCGGCGGCGCACGAACGCCAGCGTGCGGGCCACCTTGGCGTCCCATTCGCCACGCGGGCCAGCCGCGTCCGGCCCCGACGCGTCGTCGGCCCGCTCCCCGGGGTCGGCTACGCCCGGCCGGTCACCGCCAGCGCCGGAGGCCACCGGGTCGCGGCGATCCACGACCGGGGGCAGGTTCACCGCGCCCGATCCGGTGGCCTTGGGCCGGCGTCCGGCGGGCTTGGGTCGCACCTTGGGCTGCCCCGCGCGCCCGGGTTCCCCGATCGGGATCACCTTGGCCACCTCAGGCTCAGCCATCGGTGCCTGCCAGGCGGGCCAGCGATGCCGCCGACGCCGCCGACGCCGCCGACGCCATGGCCAGCGCCGACCTCAGCCGGCCCTCGGCCGCCGCGACGACCTCGGGCGGGAAGAGGGTGTTGAGGCGGCGCGTGCGGACGAAGTCGTCGAAACAGGCGCTCGTGGAGTACTGCGGCTCGAAGCCGAGCACTGTGGACATCGCGGTGGTGTCCACGCCGCGGCCGAACGTCAGGAAGCGAAGCTGCTCGGGGGAGAAGTCGACCACGTTGGCCCGCCGGACCAGCCCGCCCACGGACGCCACCAGGGCCGACGGGAGCGGCAGCCGGGCCCGGCCCGCCCGGCGGATCGCCTGGGACAGCGTGAGCACCCCGGCGCCGGCCACGTTGAACGTGCCCGGGCGGTCGGTCACGGTGCACAGCCGCAGGCAGTCCAGGCCGTCGTCCTGGTGGATGAACTGCACTCGCGGGTCGAAGCCGAGCACGGTCGGGATGACCGGCAGCTCGAAGTACGCCGACATCGGCGTCTCCATGTTGGCGCCCAGGAAGTTCGCGAAGCGGAGCACTGTCACGTGGGCGTCCGGTCGGCGGCGGGCGAAGCCACGGACGTAGCCCTCGACCTCGACCGAGTCCTTCGCGAAGCCTGAGCGGGGCAGGGACCGCGGCTCCATGTCCTCGGTGAACATCGCCGGGTCCTTCGGTGACGCCCCGTAGACCGTCGTCGACGACTTCACCACCAGCTTGCGCACCGACGGTGCCTTCTGGCACGCCGCCAGCAGCTGCATGGTGCCGATGACGTTGACTTCCTTCATGATCGTGCGACCGCCGGCTCGCCCCGGCTGGGCCAGCACGCTCATGTGCACCACGGTGTCCACCGAGGCGCTGGAGATCACCTTGGAGATGATCGGGTTACGGATGTCCGCTCGCACGAACTCGGCGGCGCCGAGGTCGGCGGTCGGCGGCACGACGTCGACCCCGATCACCCGGTCCACGGACGGGTCCTCCTGCAGGACCTGGGCGAGCCGCCCCCCGAGGTAGCGTGCTACCCCCGTGACGAGTACGACCCGGCCCATCGGTCCTGCTACTTCTTGTTGCGTCGCTGGACGCGCGTCTTCTTCAACAGCTTGCGGTGCTTCTTCTTCGCCATCCGCTTGCGGCGCTTCTTGATGACCGAACCCACGAGTACCTCTTCACTGGCAGGGTGCACCGGGACGCCGGCGCACAGATGAAGGCCGGACGGGTGAAGCGTACCCGCAGGTGATGGCCGCGGTGTTTCAGGCGGTCTCGACGAAAGAGTCCCGCAGGTAGTCGTGCACGGCCTGCTCCGGGACCCGGAACGAACGGCCCACCCGGACCGCCGGGAGCTCACCGGCGTGCACCAGCCGGTACACGGTCATCTTGGACACCCGCATGATGGCCGCCACCTCGGCAACGGTGAGAAAGCGAACCTCGGCAAGAGGTCGCTCTGTGCCTTGAACCATCACGCACCGGACCCTGTCATGCGCGCCGTGGCCCCGGCTTCCCCTCCGGTGCAGCGTCACGACCCGCTATGGGGCCCGATAGTAGTGAGGTGGGCGCCCGATGTGCAGGTGGATCGGCGAACTGGGGTTCGTCACAGATCGGTATCGCCGGCGCCCGGCCCGCGATGCCACAAGCCGGGCCGCCCGTCAGTCCCAGTCCGGATCGAGCCCGTGCCAGCCGAAGGTGGCCATCCGGGTCCCGTGGACAGCCCGGTCGACGGGGTCGTCGTGGTCCGCGCCCGAGGTCCACGGGCGCAGCACCGGCTCCCGGCCGTCCGTCATGACCGGTGGGCCCACCCGCTGCAGCCGCTGCGCGACATAGGCCAGCCACTGCGGCGGCAGCGGCGTCGACGCCGGGACCGGGCGGCCCGCGATCTCACCGACCAGGTGCGCCCACGCCCGGGGCACCACGTCGACGAGCTCGTACCCGCCGCCACCCAGGGCGACCCAGCTGCCGCCGGTGTGCTCGTGCGCCAGAGCGTGCAGCGCGGCAGCGGCAGCGCGCTGCCCGTCGACGCTGAGCTCCAGGTGCGCCAGCGGGTCCAGCCGGTGGCTGTCGCAGCCGTGCTGGGTCACCAGAAGCTGCGGACGAAAGGCCCGCAGCAGCGGGGGCACGACGGCGTCGAAGGCCCGCAGCCAGCCGTCGTCCCCCGTGCCCGGCGGGAGTGCGACGTTGACGGCCGACCCGCGTGCCGCCTCGCCGCCGACGTCGCCGGGAAACCCGGTACCAGGGAACAGGAACCGCCCTGACTCGTGCAGCGAGATCGTCAGCACCCTGGGGTCCTGCCAGAAGATGGCCTCCACCCCGTCGCCGTGGTGGACGTCCACGTCGACGTACGCGACGCGCTCGACGCCGTGCCCCAGTGCCCAGGCGATCGCTGCGGCGGCGTCGTTGTAGATGCAAAAGCCCGAGGCGTTGGCGGGCATGGCATGGTGCAGGCCGCCGGCAAGGTTGACCGCGTGCTCGACCGTCCCGGCCCAGACGGCCTGCACGGCCGCCAGCGACGCTCCCACAACCAGGGCGGACGCCTCATGCATCCCGGGGAACACCGGGTCGTCGTCGGTTCCCAGTCCGTGCAACAGGTCAACGGTGTGCGGGTTGGTTCCGGCCCGGCGGACCGCGTCCAGGTACCGCGGGGTATGCACCAGGGTGAGCTGGTCATCAGTGGCCGGCTCGGCCCCGATCTCGACGACGTGGTCCAGGTCGAGCAGGCCGAGGTCGCGGGCCAGGCGCACAGCCAGCTCGACGCGCACGGGGGCCAAAGGGTGACCAGGACCGAAGTCGTAGGCCGCCAGCCGCTCGTCCCAGACGAACGCCACCCGCTCGCTCATCCCCCGACGGTAGCGAACCGGGCCGGGTCGCCTACTCGGTTCGCAGCGCGACGACCGGTTCCAGGCGCCCGGCCCGGCGGGCGGGGAACACCCCGAAGAACACCCCGACCCCGACTGACACTGCGAAGGCCAAGGTGATCGACCACCAGGCCACGACTGCCGGCAAGGGAGAAAGGTCGTTCGCGGCGACCGCCGCGGCCACGCCCAGCGCGATGCCGACGAACCCGCCGATGGCAGTCAGCAGCGTGGCTTCAATGAGGAACTGGGCCAGGATGTCGCGCTGGCGCGCACCCAGCGCCTTGCGCAGGCCGATCTCGGCGGTCCGCTCGCGCACCGACACCAACATGATGTTGGAGACACCGACTCCGCCGACCAGCAGCGAGATCCCGGCGATCGCCGCCAGCACCAAGGTCAGCAGGCTCAAGATGGTGCCGATCGTGCCCAGGATCTGGGTCTGGGTGACGGCCGAGAACTTCTGGCCGGGGTACTTGCGCTCCAATGCTGCCACCAGCCGGCTCTGGAGCTGGTCGACTGAGTCCACTGTGGGGGCCTTCACCGCCAGCGCGTCGATCCGGTCGACCCCGAACAGCCGCTGGGCAGCGGTCACCGGCACGTCGACCTCCTTGTCCCGGCTGACCCCGAACGCCGACCCGAGCGGGGCGAAGACGCCGACGACCCGAAAGCGCACGCCGGCGATCGTGACCTGCCGCCCCAAAGGGTCCAGGTCGCCGAACACAGTCGTGGCGATCTGCGAGCCGAGCACGGCTACCCGGCGCCGGGTGTCCACGTCCGCCGCCGACACGTAGCGTCCGCGGGCAAGCGGGCGGTCGAAGACGGTCGGCACGTTCTCGTTGGTGCCGCTCACAGTCACGTAGTCGGAGCGGTTGCCCACCCGCACCTCCTCGGAGGAGGTGACGGTCGCCGCCACGACCCGGCGGTCCCCCACGACCCGACCCAGGTAGGCGACATCCTCGAGCTTGAGCCGGCTTACCGCCGGCGCCGAGCCGAACGAGAACTCCCCGGGAACAACCAGGATCAAGTTGGAGCCCAGGCCCTCGACCTGCTGCTCCACCTTCTGCTTGGCTCCGCTGCCGATCGCCACCAGCATGACCACCGACGCAACCCCGATGATCACTCCGAGCATCGTCAGTGCGCTGCGCAGGCGGTTGGCCCGCAACGCGTCCCAGGCGGCGCCGAACGCCTCCCGCATCCTCATGCGGCACCGGTGTCGCGCTCAATCAGACCGTCGCGCATGTGCACCTGGCGGCGCGCCCGGGCGGCGACCTCGTGGTCGTGGGTCACCAGGACCACGGCGACCCCCCGCTCGCTGTTGAGCTCGTCCAAGATCGCCATCACCTCCCCGCCGCTGCGCGTGTCGAGGTTGCCCGTGGGCTCGTCGGCGAGCAGGAGCTGCGGGCCGGTGACCAGCGCCCGGGCGATCGCGACCCGCTGCTGCTCACCGCCGGAGAGCTGGGCGGGCCGGTGACCCATCCGGTGGGCAAGGCCGACCGCTGTCAGCGCCGCCGCCGCCCGCTCACGCCTAGCACCCCGACCCACTCCCGCATACACCAGTGGAAGCGCGACATTGTCGAGGGCGGACGTGCGGGCGAGCAGCTGGAAGGACTGGAAGACGAAGCCGACCGTCGAGTTGCGCAGCGCGGCCAGCTCGTCGCCGGTCAGATCCGCAACCAGCCGCCCCCCGACGAGCAGCGATCCCGCGGACGGGCGGTCCAGGCACCCCAGCAGGTGCATCAGGGTGGACTTGCCGGAGCCGGACGGGCCGACGACCGCGACGTACTCGCCCGCGTGGATTCGCAGGCTCACCCCGCGCAAGGCCTCCACCTGGACCCCGTCCAGCGGGTAGACACGGGTGACGTCGACGGCCTCCACGGCGACCCCCCGGTCGCCGGCGGCGGCCGGCGCCGGCGCCTCCATCACTGGCTCCCGACCTGCTGCCCCTGCACCACCAGGTCGGCGCCCTTGACGACGATACGGTCGCCCACGCTCACCCCGGAGCGCACCTCGATGACCGTGTCGCCCTGCGCGCCCAGCGTCACCGACCGGCGGGTCGCCCGCCCGGCCACCACGAGCCACACCGAGTTCCCGCTGCCCGTGGCGTCCCGGAACACCGCGGCGGCCGGGACCGAGACCACGTCGGTCGCGGTGAGCACGTCAAGGGACGCGACGGCGGACATGCCCGGCCGCGGCGCCGGCGCGGCGCTGCCGTCGGCGTTGGTGCCCGCCGCGAGGGCGAGCCGGACCAGGTAGGACACGCCGCCACGCGTCGACGTGGTCGGCGCGAGGTCGACCGAGGTGACGACGGCTGGGTAGCTGGCGTCGGGGACGGCATCGAAGTTCACCTGCGCCTGGACGCCCGGCCGGACCAGCAGGATGTCCGTCTCGTCCACCTGCGCCGCCAGGCTCAGGCTCGACACGTCGGTCACGGTGAGCAGGCTCGCCCCGGCCGTCACGGGAGTGCCCGGGGCCAGGGCCCCCGATACCGAGGCGGTCGACCCGGTGCCCGCGGATCCCTGCAGTGACTGTGCCTGGCCCTGCAGCGAGGACGGCAGCTGGCTGAGCGCCGACGCCCCGGCCCCGCTGGACGAGCCGCCGGTGCCGGCTCCGCCGAAGACCACCGTGCCCGAGATCGGCGCCCGCACCGTCAGCGAGGCGACGCTCGCCTCGGCTGCCGCCAGCCCGGCGCGGGTCTGGGCACGCTGCGCATCGGCCAGCGAGGCGGCCGCGCGCTGCAGCGCCGCGAGCCCGGAGCCGAGCTGGGCGAGAGCTGCGCGCGCGGAGCTGCGCGCCGCGGCGTACTGGGCCTGGGCCCCGGCGAGCTGGGCCAGGGCCTGGGCGCGAAGGGCCGGGTCGGGGATCAGCGTTGCCGCCGCCTTGGCGTTGCGGAAGGCCAGCGCCGCTGCCGCGTCGGCCTGGGCGAGCCCGCTGACGCTGACAGAGGCCGCCCCTGGCGACGCCGACGAGGCCTGCTGGTCGGCGTTTCGGGCCTGAGCCAGGGCTGCCGTCGCGGCCGGGCTGGCGATGGTCACCAGCACCTGGCCGGCCTGCACCGACGCGCCATCGCTGACCCGGACCGAGGCCACGGTGCCGCTGGCGGGCGCGACGATCGACGCGGTGGCCCTGGCCACCACCGTCGCCGGCGCCTGGACGACCTCGGTCACCGTCGCCCGGCCGACCGACGCGACCTCGATGTCCGGCGGGGCACTGCTCGAACAGCCGGCGACCAGCAGGGAAGAGGCCAGGCCCGCCATCACCAGTCGTCGAGCGGCGCCGGGCACACCGTCATCGTAGGTTCAACACGACAGCGGGGCCTGCGGGAGCGGACCAGGTCAGGGCTGGTCAGGGCTGGACAGGCTGGTCAGAGCTGGCCGCCGGCCAGTGCGCGCGACCGGTCCCGGGCAGCCTCCAGGGCCATCAGGAACGCCGCCCGGACTTTGTGGTCCTCCAGCTCGCGAAGCGCCGCGGCGGTCGTTCCCGCGGGCGAGGTGACGTTCTCACGAAGCACCACCGGGTGCTCACCGGTCTCGCGCAGCATCTTGGCCGCGCCCACCACGGTCTGTATGACCAGCTCGTTGGCCGTCGCCCGCGGCAGCCCCAGGTGCACCCCGGCCTCGATCATTGCCTCCACCACGAAGAATATGTACGCCGGCCCGGACCCGCTGACCGCGGTGACCGCGTCCAGCTGCTTCTCCGGGACCCGCAGCACCTTGCCGACCGAGCGCAGCAGCGCCTCAGCCTGCGCCAGGTGGGCCTCGTCGCAGTGCGAGCCGGGTGAGACGGCGGACATGCCCTCGTCCACCAAGGCGGGGGTGTTCGGCATCACCCGCACCACCGGGACCCCCTGGGCCAGGCGCGACTCCAGGAAGGCCGTGGTGATGCCGGCCGCCAGGGAGACCACGAGGGCACCGTCGCGAACGTGCGGGGCGATCTCGTCGAGCAGGGCGCCCATGTCCTGCGGCTTGACGACCAGCACGAGGGTGTCGGCCTTGGCCGCGGCCGTGGAGTTGTCCACGACCTCGACCCCGTAGCGCTCGGCCAGCTCGGCCGCGCGCTCAGGGCGCCGCTCGGCGACCAGCAGCTCACCCGCCCGGTAGCCCGATCGCAGGAGCCCGGATAGCAACGTCTCACCCATGACCCCGGCGCCCAGCACCGCGACGAGCGTCATCGTCAGGACTTCGAGGTGAGGGAGCGGACGAACAGGGCGAGGTTGGCCGGCTTCTCGGCCATCCGGCGGACCAGGTACTCATACCACTGGTCGCCATACGGCAGGTACACGCGCATCTTCTCCCCCTGGGAGGCCAGTCGCTGCTGCTCGGCCGGCCTGACGCCGTAGAGCATCTGGTACTCGTAGGACCCCTTCGCCCGGTCGTGGCGCACCGCCAGGGCGCCGGCGATCTCGATGAGCCGCGGGTCGTGCGAGGCGACCATCGGGTAACCCTGGCCAGCCATGAGGATCTTCAGGCACCTGACGTACGCCCGGTCCACGTCGGGGCCGTCGGTGTACGCCACAGACTCCGGCTCCTTGTAGGCGCCCTTGCAGAGCCTGACCCGCGACCCGGCGTGGGCAAGGTCGCGGCAGTCGGCCTGCGTGCGGAACAGGTAGGCCTGCAGGACAGCACCCGTGGAGGGGAAGTCACGCCTGAGCTCGGCAACGGCGGCCAACGTTGCGTCGGTGGTGGTGTGGTCCTCCATGTCGACGGTGACGGTCGTGCCGGCGGAGGCCGCGGCCGAGCAGATCTGCCGGGCGTGCTCGAGGGCGATCTTCTCCCCGTCCCCGGGCAGCGACTGCCCGATGGCCGACAGCTTGACGCTCACCTCGGCTCCGGCGGTCAGCCGCGCCTCGCTCAGCAACCGCAGCAGCTTCACGTAGGCGTCTCGGGTGGCCTCGGCCTGGGTCAGGTCGATGGTGTCCTCGCCCAGGTGGTCGATCGTGACGAGTCGACCGTCGGAGATCAGGTCGCGGGATACGCTGACGGCGTCGGAAGCGGTCTCGCCCGCGACGAAGCGGCGCACCACGCCGCCCGACACCGGAGTCTGGACGAGCGCCTGCTTGAGGCGGTCGCTACGGGACGCGGAAAGCAGCACTCGGCGAAACACGCGGCCTCCTCGCTGGGCACCTGGTACGACCAGGCTACGGCGTCCGGCGGCGCAGCGTGGCGGCCCCGAGCACCAGGATCGCCGCGATGAAGCCGCCGACGATGGCGATGTCGCGCCAGAACTGGCCGGTCAGCGCCACCGAGGCCTGCAGGACGTGCATGGCGTCAACCGCATAGGTCAGCGGCAGCACGTCACCGAGCAGCCTGAGGGCTGTCGGAAGGGTCGAGCGGTCACCCAGCAGCCCGCAGAGCAGCAGCTGGGGGATCACCAGCGCGGGCATGAACTGCACCGCCTGGAACTCGGTGCTCGCGAACGCGCTGAGCAGCAGCCCCATCGACGAGCCCAGGACAGCGACCAGAACGGCCACGACGAGCACCGCCGCGACCGGGCCCTGCACGGCCAGGCCGAGCAGGCCGAACGACACCGCGCCCACCACTGTCGCCTGCAGGGCCGCCGCCAGCCCGAACGCGATCCCGTAGCCCAGCAGGAAGTCCAGCTTGCCCACCGGCAGAGCCAACAGCCGTTCCAGCGTGCCGCCTGACCGCTCGCGCAGCGTCGCCACCGACGTCACCAGGAACATGATGATCAGCGGGAAGATCCCCAGCAGCAGCGGACCCCAGTGGTCGAAGACGCCCGGGGTGGCGGAGAACATCCACGCCAGCAGCGCCATGATGGCGACCGGCGCGATCAGCATCAGGGCCACCGTGCGGTGGTCGTGGCGAAGCTGCAGCAGAACCCTTCGGGTGGTCGCGCCCAGGACGAGACGGTTCATGGCCGCGCACCTGGCCCGGCGCCACCTTCGACGATCGCCAAGAAGGCCTGTTCCACGTCCGACGAGCCCGTCGTCGCCAGCAGACCTGCCTCGGTGTCGTCCGCCACGAGCTCCCCGTCGCGTACCAGCAGGAGCCGGTCGCAGCGGGTGGCCTCGTCCATGACGTGCGAGGAGACCAGGAACGTGCTCCCGGCGTCGGCGAGCCGGTGGAAGGTGGCCCACAGGTCGCGGCGCAGCACCGGGTCGAGCCCAACGGTCGGCTCGTCCAGCACGAGCAGCTCGGGGCTGCCCAGCAGCGCCGTCGCGAGGCTGACCCTGCTGCGCTGCCCGCCGGAGAGCTGGTCGACCCGGGTCTGGGCCGATCCGGCGAGGTCCACGACGGCGAGCACCCGCTCGACGTCTCCTCGTGGCGCGCCGACCACCGTGGCGAAGTAGCGCAGGTTCTCCCGCACAGTCAGGTCGGTGTAGACGGCGGGGGCCTGGGTCACGTAGCCGATACGCCGGCGCAGCTGCGCGGCACCTGCGACCACCCCCAGCACCTCGACGCTGCCGGTCACCTTCGCCTGGACGCCCACCAGTGCGCGCATCAGGGTGGTCTTGCCGCCTCCGCTGGGGCCCAGGAGCCCGGTCACCGATCCGCGGGCGACCTCGAAAGTGAGTCCGTGAAGGACCTCCCGCCGGCCACGCACGACGCGAAGGTCGGCCACCTTGACCGCCGGTCCGGAGCTCGACATAGGCAGAGTGTGCACCGGGTCAGCCACTCGCACCCGCCGTGCCGGCGCCCGGGAGCCCCACCGGACGAATCCTGGGGCCAGCCGTCAGGACTGGTCCACGGCTGCAGCGGCGAGGTTGAGCCGTGCGAACGCCAGGGCCTCGGCGAGGTCGGCCTCGCGGTCGGCGCGGTTGGCCGCGCGCCGGGTCGACACCTCTA
>Ga0209068_10000337_pt1 | contig 26098 bp, 22 predicted proteins | sample ColStrG_CSR_2012_FD_187200 | JGI IMG/M metagenome (GOLD analysis project Ga0209068, IMG submission 187200) | Freshwater sediment microbial communities in response to fracking from Pennsylvania, USA - Cold Stream Run_MetaG_CSR_2012 (SPAdes)... | ecosystem: Environmental > Aquatic > Freshwater >...
CGTGGCTCTCCTCGCTCGGGCTGGTCGGGGCCGGTCCCGCGTGGTCCGATGTGGTCCGGGGCGGTCCGGGGTGGTCGCAGGATATAGCGGGCGCCGGTCAGGCTGGCCCTGCTGACCCTGCTGACCCTGCCGACACTGCCGACCCTGCCGACCCTGCCGACACTGCCGACACTGCTGATACTGCTGCACCGGCCCGCGCACCGCAGATCGCCCGGGCAGTGCGGCAGCCCACGACCGTCGAACAGCCCCGGTCAGAACAGGACGGTGGCGAAGGTGCCGACGCGGGAGAACCCCACACGCGCGTAGGTCCGCACGGCCGCGACGTTGTAGTCGTTGACGTACAGCGAGACCACCGGTGCGATCTCGGCAAGGCATGTCTTGACCACGGCCGACATTCCCGCAGCGGCCAGACCCTGCCCGCGGCGCTCAGGGGTGACCCAGACGCCCTGCACCTGGCACGCCTGCGCCGTCACGGCGCCCACCTCGGCCTTGAAGATCACCCGGCCGTCCTCGATCCGGGCGAAGGCCCGTCCGGCACCGACGAGCTCGGCGACCCGGGACCGGTACACCCCTGCGTCGCCGACCAGCGGGGACACCCCCACTTCCTCGGTGAACATCGCCACCGAGGCCGGCAGGACGACGTCCACTTCGTCGGTGCGGACCCGGCGCACGGCCGGGTCGGCCGAGACCAGCGGGTCGCAGCCGGTCGCCATCAACGGCTGGCGGCTGCGCACGTCACGCGGCGGCCCCCAGGAAGGCTCCAGGAGCTCCCAGACGGCCAGCACCTCGTCGGCCGGACCGACCAGCGACGAGCAGCGCCGGCCCTGCCGGCGGGCGCGCTCGGCGAACGCCTTGACCGCCTCGTGGCTGGCCTGGACCGGGACCAGGTTGGCCCCCGCGTAGCACAGCGACTCCAGCTGCCCGTCCACGACGTAGCCCCAGAGCTCACCGCCCAGGCGCCAGGGGTCGAAGCCCGCGCCCCGCACGCGTGCGGTCACGAAGACATTGGACACCGGGTCCCGCGCGAGCAGGGCCTCGACCTCGTCGCGGTCGCGGGCGTCCAGCACCCGCAGCGCGGCTGTGCGCAGTGCCGGGCTGGCCGGGGACATCGACGCCATGTGGCTCATCGTGCCCTAGCTGCTAGCTCACGTCGACGGTCGGACGCCCTGATTCGCTGCCCTGGTCACCCATCTGCTCGGCCAGCCGTACGGCCTCGTCGATGAGGGTGGCCACGATCATCGACTCCGGCACGGTCTTGACCACCTCGCCGCGGACGAAGATCTGGCCCTTGCCGTTGCCCGACGCGACGCCCAGGTCGGCCTCGCGCGCCTCGCCGGGACCGTTGACCACGCAGCCCATGACGGCGACCCGCAGCGGCACCTCCAGCCCCGCCAGCCCGGCGGTGACCTGCTCGGCCAGGGTGTAGACGTCGACCTGGGCCCGCCCGCACGACGGGCACGAGACGATCTCCAGGCCGCGGGTGCGCAGGTCGAGGGACTCCAGGATCGCCAGCCCTACCTTGACCTCCTCGACCGGTGGTGCCGACAGCGAGACGCGGATGGTGTCGCCGATCCCCTCGGCGAGCAGGGCCCCGAAGGCCACCGCGGACTTGATCGTCCCCTGGAAGGTCGGGCCGGCCTCGGTGACCCCCAGGTGCAGCGGGTAGTCGCAGGCCGCGGCGAGCTGGCGGTAGGCCCTGACCATCACGACCGGGTCGTGGTGCTTGACCGAGATCTTGATGTCGCGGAATCCGTGCTCCTCGAACAGCGAGCACTCCCACAGCGCCGACTCCACCAGGGCCTGCGCGGTCGCCTTGCCGTGCTTGGCGAGCAGGCGGGGGTCCAGCGATCCGGCGTTGACACCGATCCTGATCGGCACGCCGGCGTCGCCGGCCGCCTTGGCGATCTGGGCGACCTTGTCGTCGAAGGCCTTGATGTTCCCCGGGTTGACCCGGACTCCGGCGCACCCGGCGTCGATGGCGGCGAAGACGTACCTGGGCTGGAAGTGGATGTCGGCGATGACCGGGATGTCGGACTTCTTGGCGATGGCGGCCAGGGCGTCGGCATCGTCCTGGCTGGGCACGGCGACCCGGACCACCTGGCAGCCGGTCGCGGTGAGCTCGGCGATCTGCTGCAGCGTGGCGTTGACGTCGGCTGTCAGCGTCGTGGCCATCGACTGCACGGACACCGGCGCGTCACCGCCGATCTCGACCGGGTGATGCGGGTGGCGCAGGACGACCTTGCGGCTGACCCGCCGAACGGCCAGCGGCTCGCGCGGGGCCTCGGGCATCCCCAGGTTGACAGTCATGGTGCTTCCTTCGGTTACGGGTCGCAGCCAGCGGGCGCCCTGGGAACCATCGTGGCCTACCCGGACCGCCGGCGCCGGTCGGCTACAGCTGAACGGGCTTGAGGATGTCTGCGGCGACCAGCAGCACGGTCATCGCCACGAAGGCGACGAACACCACATACACCAGCGGCAGCAGCTTGTTCATGTCCGGGCGCGGCGGCTCCGGCTGGCCGCGGCGGCGGAACACCGCCGCTCTGACCCGCTCGTAGGCCAGGACGGCGACGTGCCCGCCGTCCAGAGGCAGCAGCGGGAGCATGTTGAACACCCCGACGAACACGTTGAAGCTGGCCAGCAGCGTCAGGATCGTCGCGATGCGGCCGGCCGGGGTGAGCCCCGAGGACTGGGCGATCTGCCCGCTGATCGCCGAGACCCCCACCACGCCGATCAGTCCGTTGGGGTCCCTGGGGGCGTTGCCGAAGACCACCTGGGTGATCTGGACCATCTTGGCGGGAAGGGTGAGGATCGCGCGCACGCCGCCGGTGATGACGTTGGCGGTCATCGAGACCGACGAGCCGATCGCCTCGATCGGCCCGGCGCGAACCTGGGTCGCCTGGGCCGGGGGTGCCACCCCGAGGGCTCCGACGGTGACCTTCTTGCTCGGGTTGACCAGGTCTGCCCGCACGACCGGCACCGGGGTGACCGTCTTGGTGACCGGCTGCCCGTCGCGTTCGATGACCAGCACCAGCGACTTGCCCGGGTTCGCCCGGATGGCGTCGGTGAAGTCCGTCCACTGCGAGACAGCCACGCCGTCGACGGACACGATCCGGTCACCTTGCCTGAGGCCGGCCGCGGCGGCGGGCGAGGTCGGGGCCGAGGGGGTGCAGGCGGTCCCGGCCACCACGGGAACGCACGGCTGGATGGGGCCCAAAGTGGCGACCAGCTCGGGCGTGCCGAAAGCGAAAGCCGCCAGCCAGAAGAGCACCAGGCCGATGACCAGGTGCATGAAGGACCCGGCGGACAAGGTCACGGCGCGCTGCCACGCCGGCTTGCGGTAGAAGGCCCGCGCCTGGTCCTGCGGCGCGACCTCCTCGAGGTCGGTCATCCCGATGATCTTGACGTACCCTCCGGCCGGGATGGCCTTGACCCCGTACTCGGTCTCGCCGCGGCGCACTGACCACAGCTTCGGGCCGAAGCCCACGAAGAACTCGGTGACCTTCGCCCCGAAGCGCTTCGCGGTGACCATGTGGCCCCACTCGTGGATCATCACCGACACCAAGATGCCGACGACGAACGCGAGAACACCCAGCCACCCGACCCCGCTCACGCGGTCTCCCTCCGCCTGGAACCGGTCGGCGAGGCGCCGGCCTGTTCGATCAACGACGCGGCCCGGGCGCGCGCCCAGGCGTCCGCGCCGAGCACGTCCGCCACGCTCAGCTGCACCGGTCCGCTGCCGCGCTCCTGCAGGAGCTCGGCCCCGTGCACCACATCGGCCCGGTCCGCGTCGGCCTCATGCAGTACGTCGGCAACGGTGTCGACGATCTGCAGGAAAGGCAGCCGGCCGGCCAGGAAGGCGGCGACACACACCTCGTTCGCGCCGTTGAAGACCGCTGGCGCCGTCCCCGCCCGGGTGCCGGCCTCGCGGGCCAGCCGCACGGCCGGGAACACCTGTTCGTCAAGGGGCGCGAACTCCCACGTCGAGGCGATGCTCCAGTCGCAGCCGGGGGCCGCTGCGGGCATCCGGTCCGGCCAGCCCAGGGCCAGGGCGATCGGCAGTCTCATGTCCGGGGGGCTGGCCTGCGCCAGGGTCGAGCCGTCGATGAACTCCACCATCGAGTGGACGACGGACTGTGGGTGGACCACCACGTCGATCCGGTCCAGCGGCACGTCGAACAGCAGGTGTGCCTCGATCAGCTCCAGGCCCTTGTTGACCAGCGTGGAGCTGTTGACCGTCACCAGGGGTCCCATGTCCCAGGTCGGGTGGGCCAGCGCCTGCGCCGGGGTGACCGTCGCCAGCTCGGCGCGGCTTCGCCCGCGAAACGGCCCACCCGAGGCGGTGAGCACGAGCCGGGCGACTTCCTGCGCCCGGCCCCCGCGCAGGCACTGCGCCAGGGCGGAGTGCTCGGAGTCCACCGGGACGATCTGGCCGGGGGCGGCCAAGGACTTGACCAGCGGGCCCCCGATGATCAGCGACTCCTTGTTGGCCAGGGCCAGCCTGCGGCCGGCCCGCAGCGCCGCCAGCGTGGGCTCCAGCCCGGCCGCCCCGGGCAGGGCGTTCAGGACCACGTCGCAGGGCCAGCTCGCCAGCTCGGTCGCCGCCGCCGGTCCGACCACGATCCTGGGAAGGGTCGCCGAGCCCTGCTCCCAGCCGTGCGCGGTCGCCGCTGCGTACAGGGCGTTTTGCAGGTCCCGGGCGGCGCTGGACCTCCCGATCCCGACAACGGCCGCACCGGTGGCCAGGGCCTGGTCAGCGAGCAGCGCGACCGAGGCGTCGGTGCTGCCCGCCGCGGCGACGGCGGCCACCGCGAACCGGCCACGGCTGCGGGCCACCACGTCCAGGGCCTGCGTCCCGATGGACCCGGTCGAGCCCAGGACCACCACCGAGGCCGGCGCGGCCACACCCGAGGAGCTCACCCATCCATTGTCACGTACGCCGGGCCGGCGGAGCCCACCTCGAGCCCCTGGCCGGTGTGCCCCTGGTCACTCGCCGGGCTTACCGGGCCGGCCGGCCCGCCCTCGCGGAGCCCGAACCGCGTGTACAGGCGGGCCAGCGGGGCCGGGGCCCACCAGTTGCGGGTGCCCAGCAGTCGCATGGTGGCCGGGACCAGCAGGGCCCGGACCACTGTGGCGTCGACCAGGATCGCCAGGGCCACCCCCACCCCGATCATCTTGATGAAGGTGACCCCGGACGTGGCGAACGCCCCGATGACCACGATCAGCAGCGCCGCGGCGCTGGTGATGATCCGCCCGGTGCGCTGCAGCCCCAAGGCCACCGACCTGGTGTTGTCCCCGGTGCGGTCCCACTCCTCGCGGACCCGGGACAGCAGGAAGACCTCGTAGTCCATGGCCAGTCCGAAGGCGATGGCGAACATCAGCACCGGCTGGGTGGCCTCGACCGACCCCACGGAGGTGAACCCCAGCGGCCCGGACAGGTGCCCGTCCTGGAAGATCCACACCACGGCGCCGAACGACGCCGACAGGCTCAGCATGTTCATCAGCACCGCCTTGAACGGCAGCACGACAGAGCCGAACGCCAAGAACAGCAGCACCACCATGCCGGCCACGATCCACAGGCCCGCCCAGGGCAGAGTGCCTCCGATGGCCGACAGCGTGTCGGCGCTGGTCGCAGCGAAGCCGCCGACCAGGACCTGCGCGCCGGCCGGGGCCGGCACCTGGCGCACCGAGGCCACCAGGGCCCGCCCCGCCGGGGAGGCCGGGTCCTGGGTGTACGTCAAGGACAGTCGCGCGTGGTCGCCGGACAGCCCGGTCACGGTGACGGCACTGACGCCGGGCACGGCGTGCAGCCGGGCGGCGTAGGCGGCCAGGTCGGCGGTCGCGGTGCTCGCCGGGCGGTCCAGGGTGATCACTGCATCCATCGGGCTGGTGCCCGACTGGGGGAATTGCGCGCTCATCACCTCGCCGGCGACCCGCGCCTCCGCGCCGACCGGCAGGGCCCGGTGGTCCGGGCTCCCCCAGGCCACCCGCAGGAAGGGAAGTCCCATGGTCAGAAGCACCACCGTGATCGCGACCACGTAAAGGACCGGTCGCCGCATCACCGAAGTGGCGATGCGGTACCACGCGCCGCGGGAAGCCAGTGCCCCGCCGCCGGCCCCGTCGGCGGCGGCCTTCGCGCGTCGCCGCGCGCCGGGCAGGGGCACCGCCAGGGAGTTCACCCGCGGGCCCAGGACGGACAGCAGCGCGGGCAGGACGGTGAGCGCGCCGATCATCGCCACCAGGACCGCCGCCACCCCGCCGTACCCCATCGACCGAAGGAACGGCAGGTCGAACAGCATCAGCGCCGACAGCGACAGCGCCACCGTCAGGCCGGAGAACAGCACTGTGCGACCGGCGGTTCGCATGGTGGCCACGACTGATGCGTGGACGGCTTCCCGCTCCCCGCCCCGGGCGGCCAGCTCCTCGCGGAACCGGCTCACCACGAACAGCCCGTAGTCGATGGCCAGCCCCAGGCCGAGCATCGTGACGATGTTCACCGCGAAGACCGACACGTCGGTGAAGATCGAGATCACCCGAAGAGCAGTGAAGGCACCCAGGATCGCCAGCCCCCCGATCGCCAGTGGCAGGCTGGCGGCGGCCAGGCCGCCGAAGACCAGAACCAGCAAGACGATCAGGATCGGCGTCGACAGTCCCTCAGCCTTGCCGATGTCGGCGGTGACCTGCTTGGTGATGGCCTCGTTGACCGGGATGGGCCCACCGCGCAGCGTGGTCAGCCCGGGAGCCAGGAGCTGGTCTTTGATCGCGTCGTAGGACTTCTGGCGCTGCGCGTCGTCCGCGCCGGTCAGCGTCAGTGCCACGTAGGTGGCGTGCCGGTCGGCGCTGACCATGCCCGGGTTAGCCGGGTTCTTCGCGGTGTGCACCGACAGCACGTACCTTGCGGACAGGTTGGCCAGCGTCGAGGCGACGGACGAGGAGAACGCCGGGTCGTCCACGGTCAGCGTGGGGCTGGAGTACACCACGACGACGTCCGCGCCGTTGCGGCCGAAAGCCTGCTCAGCGACAGTGACGGCCTTGCTGCTGTCAGCAGCAGGGTCGTTGAAGCCGCCGCCGACCAGGCGCCCGAACACGCCGGTGCCCCAGGCCAGCGCCACCAGCACGAACGCCGCGGCGGCGAAGAGCACCCAGCGGCGCCTGGTGTAGGTGAGATCTCCCAGTCGTTCGAGCATGTCCCGCTCCTGCCGTTTGGGGGGCCCGGCTACGCTCTGCACACATCGTTGCAGCCCGTTACTGCCATGAACACCGTTTACAAACTGAACATCGCAAACTATGCTTACACCGTTCACGATTGTCAAGGACTTCTTCGCCGGGATGGAGAACGATCGGTCATGACGGCTTCGCCGATGGCGCCGCCCCCGGCCACAGGGACCCGGCGGGCCAGGCACCGCGCCGCCACAGTCGCGGAGATCAAGGTGGTAGCTCGACGCCTGCTCGTCGAGCAGGGCACCGCTGCCCTGTCACTGCGGGCCATCGCCCGCGAGATGGGCGTCACCGCGCCCGCGCTGTACCGGTACTTCGACGGGCACGAGGTGCTGGTGGAGGCCCTGGCCGCCGACTTCTACAACGAGCTGTCCGACTCGATGGAGGCTGCCAGCGCGGCCAGCCAGGCCGACGAGCCATCTGACCCGGGCAAGCAGGTCGCGCACCGGCTGATGGCCGCGGCGACGTCCTTTCGGACCTGGTCGGTGTCCCACCCCGCGGAGTTCAGCCTGATCTTCGGCACCCCGATCCCGGGCGTCGACCTCTACGACGAGGACAGTCCGGCCTGCATCGCCGGCCAGCGGTTCGGGCTGGTCTTCGCGGCGATGTTCCTGGAGCTGTGGGCGGTGCGCCCGTTCTCAGTCCCCGACCTCAGCGAGCTGGACCCGCGGCTGGTCCCCCAGCTGGACGCCTACCGCCAGCGCCTGGGGGTCGACCTGCCTTTGGCGGTGGTCTACGTGTTCTTGTCCTGCTGGGCGCGCATCTACGGGCTGGTCACCATGGAGGTGTTCGGCCACCTGACGTTCGCCCTGGACGACGCCGAGCCGGCGTTCAACACAGAGCTGGCCCAGATCGGGCGCCTGATGGGCGTGCATGACGTCCTGGGACCAGACGACTTCGCTCCCCAGCGTTCCTGGGAGTAGCGATGGTGTGCAGACCGGGCGGGTGACGTTGAGCGTGAGTCTGCAGGCGGGGACTTTGCGATCCGGGCGCGCACGAGCTGGCCGGCTCCACCGTGGGCCGGCAGCTCGTGCGCGTCCGGGAAGCCGGCCGCTCAGCCTGTGTCCCCGGCAGGTCGGCCTTCGGCGCGGCCGCTGCTGTTGAGGCCGCTCCGTGGCGCAGCGGACCGCAGCCGGTACCCGGCGCCGCGCTTGGTCTCGATCCACTCGTGCCCGATCTTGCGCCGCAGACTTGCGACGTAGACGTCGACGATGTTCGTCCCGGGGTCGTAGTCGTACCCCCAGACCCGGCTGAGCAGCTGCTCGCGGGACAGGACCTGGTCGGGGTGCTGCAAGAAGGTCTCGGCAAGGCTGAACTCGCGGGCGCTCAGGTCGACCAGGTGTCCGGCCACGCTGATCGTTCGGGTGTGCAGGTCCAGGCACAGCTCCCCGACCGTGATCTTGCTGGTCGGGGCGGCGGGGGTGGGCCGCAGGCGCACCCGGATCCGGGCCAGGAGCTCGTCGAATCTGAACGGCTTGGTCATGTAGTCGTCGGCGCCCCCCTCCAGACCGGCGACCGTGTCGGTGATCCCGCCGCGGGCGGTCAGGACGATCACCGGCACGGCGCACCCGGCACGGCGCAGCCGGGCGAGCACGGCGAACCCGTCCAGGACCGGTAGCCCGACGTCGAGGATCAGCAGGTCGACGCTGCCCGACAGTGTGAGGTCGAGGGCGCTCTGGCCGTCGGTCGCCAGCTGTGTGACGAAGCCTTGAGCGCGCAGGCCCTTGTCGACGAAGCTGGCGATGCGAGCCTCGTCCTCGGCGATCAGGATCCTGCTCACGAACTCTCCCTGGGCTTCGTGCCGGTCGGCTCGTCGACCGGCACGGTGATGGTGAACCGCGCACCGTGTCCTTCCGAGCTACTGACGTCGACGTGACCGTGGTGAGCGACGGCTATGCCGCGGACGATGGCCAGTCCCAACCCGGCGCCGCTGCCGAGGCGCCGGCGGTCCCCAGCCCGGGTGAACCTTTCGAAGATGCGCTCCTGGTCGGCCTGGGAGATGCCCACGCCGGAGTCGGCGACCCAGAACGTCGCGACGCCACCCTTGACGGTCGATCCGATCGAGATCCGGTCGTCAGGGCCGGTGTTCTGGACGGCGTTGGTGGCGAGCTGGACCAGTGCCTGGGTCATGCGCTGGCGGTCGAGCACCGCTCGTCCCTGTCCTACCGCGCCAAGATCCCAGCCGCGGACTCCCAGCGACTGGGACTTGGCGTAGACCTCACGCGTCAGGGCCTCAACGTCGCAGATGTCCAGGTGGAGGAAGGTGGGCTGTGAGGCCTTCGCCAGGGTGAGCAGGTCGTCGACCTCCCGGCTCATCCGGTCGAGCTCGTCCTGCACGATGGCCATCGCCTCGGCCCGCTCGTCGGGGTCCTCGCCGAGCAGCTCCAGGTGCCCGCGGATGATCGTGATGGGCGTCCGCAGCTCGTGCCCGGCGTCGTCGATGAACGCCCGCTGGGTCGCGAAGGCCTGGTCGAGCCGGTCCAGCATGGCGTTGAAGGTTCGCGCGAGCTCGCTCAGCTCGTCGTTGCCGTGAACCGGGAGCCGCGTCGTCAAGTCGGACTCGGTGATGGAGCGCGCCGCCGCGGTGACCGTCCTGACCGGGGCCAGGATCCGCCCAGCGGCGACCCACGCCAGACACGATGCGAACAACAGAGCAATGGCCATGGTCTCCACCAGGATGCGCGTGACGTCCCCGGCTTCGGCCAGGTCCCGGCTCACGAACACCGCGGAGACCAGCACCCCGTGGCTTGTCTGTCCGGGCAGCGCCACCGGCACCGTCACATAGCGGACCTGTCCGGCGGAGGTTTCGACGCTGCCGAACTCCACCGAGCGCGTGGCGGACCACTGCCGTACGAGGGAGCTGATCAGGTCCAGGCGCACCGGCACGGGTTGCCGCGAGCGGGCGCGGACGGTGCCGTCCACGAGCCCGATCAGGGTGGCGTTCTGCTCCGGCACGCCACTGCGGGCGCCAAGGCTCACGACCTGCGCCACCGTGGTGAGCGGCTCCTCGGTATCCGGCCACACCGTCGACCTGGACAGCACGGACAACCCGGTCGCCGACTCTCGCAGCTCGGCGTCGATGCGTGCGTTGATGTGGTTCACCAGCACCTGACGCACGGTTACGACGCAGACGACCAGGGCGGCCGCGAGCAGGACCACGTACCAGCCCAGGATGCGCGCACGGGCGGAACCCACCCACGCCCCTGATGTCATTCGCATCTCCGTCCCGGCCTGGCCTGCAGGACGAGTGTGTGGGCGAGTATCGCGGGAAAGCAGAGCCCAAGGACCCGGTTCGGCGCAGCGGGGGGTGGCTGCGTCGAACCGGGCCAACCGTGGCCTGTTGGGTCACCGGTCCCGTGACGGCTGGTCGAGCGGCCCGCGGTCGACCGAGGAGACGTCCGTGGAGGGGGTGCCCTTCGAGCGGGTGTCCTTCGAGGGCGTGTCCTTCGGGCCAGAGTCCTTGGATGCCGGGTCGGTCGAGCCGGCGGCGCGCGGGCTCGCTGAGACTGCGTTGCGGTCAATCGAGGCGGGGTCCTTCGACACCGTGTCCGCGGACCTGGAGTCCACGTTGGAGACCGGGCCGGCGACGTGAGCAAGGGCGGCCGCGCTCTTCGGGGAGGTGTGGGTGGCGGCCAGCGCAGGCCCCGCCGCGACTGCGGCAAGCACGAGTCCGGCGGCGACAAAGACCATGCGCTTCGCGGGACGGTTCATCTCAAGTCTCCCTTGTCTGGGTTGGTGGTGCTTGTGCCTCCAGGCTTCGCCAGCCGGGTGAGCTCTTCGTGACCCGACGATGAGCGTCCTCTCACGACCGTCTCGCCCCGTCCCTCGGTGAACGTCCCAGGATGGGCGTCGACATCGCCCGGGGTCTGCGCAGCGGGGCAGTGGGGCGAACGCACACCGCGCGCCGGGCCGGCGCGGCAGAGGTCGTCCCGCCCTTGCCCCACCGCCCTTGCACGGTCGCAGCCGAGGCGGCGCGGCGCGGGCGTGCGCTTCGACACCTGGAGGGCGATCCGGGACCTCGGTCCCATGCTGGACGTTCGTTGGCTCGGTAGCGTCGCGGCATGGGCTCGAGGCGCGAGCGTGGGCGCCGACTGCAGGTGTGGATATGCCTGGTCGGCCTCACCGTCGGCCTGGCCTCGATGTGGGTGGGGGTAACCGCTGTATGGGCCGATATTCCATTCGTGGTGGTCGTCCTCGTCGTGGGTGTTCCGCTTGCGTTCGACGTCGTCAAGGCGTTGCTGCGCCGGGACGCCGGCGTCGACTTGCTGGCGATCGCCACGATGGCAACGGCGGCGGCCCTCGGCGAGTGGCTGGTGGGCGCGATCATCGCCTTGATGCTCTCCGGAGGGGAAGCTCTGGAGGAGGCGGCGACTCGACGCGCAACGTCGGTGCTGTCCGCGTTGGCGTCCCGCGCGCCCACTGTCGCGCACCTGCTCCGTGGCGCCGACATGAACGCTGGTACCGACGACGTGGCGGCTGAAGCGGTGCCGATCGGCGCTCTGGCTGTGGTGCTGCCCCAGGAGCTCTGCCCGATCGACGGGAACGTCGTGTCCGGGCACGGATCCATGGACGAGTCGTTCCTGACCGGCGAGCCCTACCAGATCTCCAAAGGTCCAGGCTCGGCCGTGCTCTCGGGGGCAGTCAATGGCTCAGCTGCCCTGACGATCCGCGCCACCAAGAAGGCCAGCGACAGCCGCTACGCCCAGATCTCGGCCGTGCTGTCGCAGGCTGAGCAGCAGCGACCACCGATGCGTCGGATCGCCGACCGGCTCGGTATCTGGTACACCCTGGTGGCGGTCGCCCTGGCGGTCGCCTCGTGGGCGGTTTCTGGCCAGCCCCAGCGCTTCCTTGCAGTCATGGTCATCGCTACCCCCTGCCCGCTTCTCATCGGGATACCGGTGGCCATCATCGGCGCGATCGCTGTCTCCGCCCGTAACGGAATCATCATCAAGAGTCCCGCGATACTCGAACAGGTCAGCCGTTGCCGAACGATGCTCTTCGACAAGACCGGCACTCTCACCTACGGCCGACCGGAACTGACAGCCATCCTGCCGACCGCAACTGTGGATGCTGATCAACTTCTCGGCTACGCCGCAGCACTCGAAGACTTTTCGCGCCATCCCCTCAGTTCCGCTATCCGCACGGCCGCTGACGCTGCGGCCCTGCCCAAGCCTCCCGTCAGCCACGTCGAGGAGCACCCCGGGTCAGGGCTGCAAGGGACCGTTGGCGGCCACCTCGTCACCATCACCGGTCGCGCCCGAGCCGGCTTCGCAGACCCCGCCACCGTCCTACCCGAGCGGGCGGCAGGCTTGGAGTGCGTCATCCTCCTGGACGGCCAGATTGCCGGCCTCATCCGTTTTCGGGACACTCCACGGTCCGACGCGCGCTCATTCGTCCGACATCTTGGCCCCCGGCACGCAGTCACCCGCACGTCATCATCAGCGGAGACGCCGCCAACGAAGTCAACTATCTCGCCGGCCACGTCGGCGTCGACGCCGTGCATGCAGGAGTCAGCCCCGAGGGCAAGCTTGCCATCGTCCGGCAGGAGACACTGCGAGCGCAGACGATCTTTCTCGGGGACGGCATCAACGATGCCCCGGCCATGACCGCCGCGACAGTGGGAGTGGCCTTCGGCTCTGGTAGCGATATCACCACCGAGGCAGCCGACGCAGTCATCCTGGACAGCTCACTGGAACGCGTCGACGAACTCCTGCACATCGGTGAGCGGCTGCGCCGCATCGCCCTGCAAACCTCCATCGGAGGTATCGGACTAAGCCTGGTCGGAATGGGCTTCGCGGCCGTCGGCCTCCTGCCGCCCGTGTTGGGAGCCGTCGCGCAAGAGGTAATCGACGTCCTGGCCGTCCTGAACGCCGCGCGAGTGGCCGCTGTCAGTCACCCCATGGCCGACGTCGGCCGCTGGCAGCAGGCAGCCGACTCCGATAGCGGCGCGGCGGCTGGCAGGAGCCACGGACACCTAGGGCGCGTCTGACCGATCACAGCTGTCGGGGAGGGCAGCTCCCCCACTGGCATCCTCGACTCACAATGCGGTACGGCGCAGGCGAATCAGGGCGGTCATGCCGGACAACTGCGACCCGCTCGCCTTCCGCAAGGCCGAGGCAGCGGGGCCGGGGGCGACCGCCGCGCTGTGCCTCACAGACGCGTCGCGACTGCAACGCGGTCAGCGTGACTTCAAGCGGCCTATGGGTTGAGGACGAGACCGCGGGTCCCGCCCTGTTCACGCGTTCGCGTGACCAGGGCCGATCGACAGGTGCGGACTACAGATCGATCCCGGTCAGCACCAGCACCCGCTCGTAGGTGAAGTCGGCCATCGCGTACTTCAGACCTTCGCGTCCGACGCCGGACTCCTTGACCCCTCCGTAGGGCATCTGGTCGGCGCGGAACGTCGGGACGTCGCCGACCACCACACCTCCGACCTCCAGCTCGCGGTGGGCGGCGAAGGCGGTGGCCAGGTCGCGGGTGAACACTCCGGTCTGCAGCCCGAACCGCGCGTCGTTGACCACCGCGAAGGCCTCGGCCACGCCGTCCACCGCTGTCACTGTCAGCACCGGGCCGAAGATCTCTTCGGTGACTGCCTTGGCGTCGGCGGGCACGTCGACCAGGACGGTGGGGGCATAGCTCGAGCCCGACCGGCTACCGCCGGTCAAGACCCTGGCTCCGGACGCGACGGCCTCGTCCACCCAGCTCTGGACCCGGACGGCGGCGGCCTCGTCGACGAGGGGACCGACGTCGGTGGACGCATCGCGCGGGTCGCCGCAGACCTGGGCGGCCACCTTGTCGACCAGCTGACTGACCACCGTCTCGTACAGGGAGCGGTCGACCAGCACCCGCTGCACCGACACGCACGACTGACCACCCTGGTACGTCGCGAACGTCGCGATCCTGCTCGTCGCCCAGTCCAGGTCCGCGGGGCCTGTGTAGTCCGCGCAGATCACGGCAGCGGCGTTGCCGCCGAGCTCCAACGTGACGTGCTTGCGCGGGACCCGGTCCATGATCGAGTACCCCACCGGCGCGGACCCGGTGAAAGAGATGACCGGCAGCCGCGGGTCCGCCACCAGCTCGGGCATCGACGTGTTCGGGACCGGCAGCACCGACCACATGCCGGCCGGAAGGTCGGTCTCGGCCAGCAGCTCACCGAGCAGTAGCGCCGACAGTGGGGTGGCGGGCGCGGGCTTGACCAGGACCGGGGCGCCGACGGCCAGGGCCGGCGCGAGCTTGTGGGCGACCAGGTTCATCGGGAAGTTGAACGGGGCGATGGCCAGGACCGGGCCTTTGGGGAAGCGGCGCACCAGCGCGGCACGCCCCGCCATCGCCGGCTCGGTGTCCAGTCGGACCAGCTCGCCACCCTCGCGGCGCACCTCCTCGGCCGCCCACCGGAACGTCGCCGCACAGCGGGCCACCTCGGACCGGGCCCACTTGATCGGCTTGCCGTTCTCGGCCGTGACCAGCGCCGCTGCTTCGTCGGCTCGCTCGGTGAGCCGGCGCGACACGTGCATCAGTGCCTCGGCGCGCGCGCCCACGCTCAGCCGGGCACCGTCGCGGCGTACCGCGTGCGCCGCCGCAACCGCCTGCTCCACCTGGGCCGGAGTCGGAACCGAGACGGTCGCCACCAGCGAGCCGTCGTAGGGGTGGGTCACCTCGAGGGACTCAGTGCCCAGCGCGGGGCGGCCGGCGACGAAGAAGGGCAGCACCTCGGTCATCCCGCCAGGCTACGGCGACCCGATCAGCCCTCCTTTGTCCACACTGGCCGACACAGCCGCCCCGACTAGCCATTACGTCCACCCGGGCCGACCCGATCCCAGCGTGCGTCCGGCAGCGGTCGATACGGTCGATACGGTCGACGGCGCGGCTACCGAGGCCCCACCGCTCCGCGGACCCGAAGCGCCAGCCACAGCTCGGCCCGCAGGTCCGCGTCGTCCAGGGATCGTCCGAGCAGCTCCTCGACCCGGCGCATCCGGTAGCGCAGGGTGTGCCGGTGCACGCCCAGATCCGCCGCCGCGGTGTCCCACTGGCCGTGCCGGGCCAGCCAGGCACCCAGCGAGGCGAGCAGGTCACCCTTGCGTCCCTCCAGCGGGGCGAGCAGCGCATCGGCGACCCCGCTGGCCACCTGCGGGTCCAGCGCGCCGAGGATTCCGTCGGCGGCGAGCTGGCCGAACCAGCGCACGCCGGGCCCGCGCGCCCCGGCCAGCGCCTGCCGCGCCTCGGTGCGCCCGCGGGCGAGCTCTGCGACCGTGACCGAGGAGCTGCCGCCCGCACTGAGCAGAGCGACCTGAGGCCAGGCCGGGTCGGCGCCGCCGGACCGGTCCTCGAGCAAGGCGACGACCTCGCCACGGACCTCGCCACCGACGTCGCCACTGGCCTGGCGGCCATCCTCGACGACGACGACCCGGCGGTCTGTGGTGGCCTCGAGGCGGTGCGCCAGCTCGGCGCGCTCAAGGGCCGTCCCGTGGGCCAGCACCACCCGTAGGTCGGCCTCGGCCAGCCAGTCCCAGCCGAGCAGGGCCAGCGGGAGGTCAGGCAGGGGCGCCCCGGCGAAGAGCAGTCGCACGGTGGCCGCGCGCACGTCGCGCCCGCCGAGGGCTCCGGGCTCGTCCTGCTCCACTGCCAGGGAGAGCAGGGAGACCGCCACCGCGACAACCGACTGGCGGTTGCGGTCCAGCGGCACGGACGTCCCGACGGCCAGGAACCCGCGGACGCGGCCTCGGGCACCGAGCGGGAACACCCTCACCGACCCCCCGGCGTCCACCAGGGCCGACGAGGCAAGCAGGCCGCGCGTGGCCAGCTCGGCGAGGTCGGACCCGTGCTCAGCCGGCCAGCGGGCGAGGTCGGCCTCGCTACCCCCCGGCGCAGCGTCGACCGCGTGCAGCAGGCCGCCCGCACTGTCCAGGACGAGGACCCATCCCTGGACGTGGCGGGCCAGCCGACCCGAGACCGTCGCCGCGGCGTCCGGTCCCAGGGCCGCGCGGGTGAGGTCCTTCTGCGCCTCCACAGCGCGGGTCACTCCCTCCAGCTCCTCGATACCGAGGAGCTCTGAGACGGCCTTGCCGATCGCGATGAACGCCGTGCCGCTGGGTACCTCGATCAACGGCAGCCCAGCGGCGTCGGCGGCGGCGGCCAGCGTCGGTGGGACCGACGGATGGGTGAGTCCGACGCCCAGGCCTAGCGCGGCCACCCCGGCGTGCACCAGGCGCCCGACGTAGGCGGACACGGCCTCGGGGTCGCGGGCCGGCAGGCGCATCCCGGTCGACAGCAACAGCTCGCCACCGTCGAGGTACGGGGTCGGGTCCTCCAGCTCGGACACCGCCACCCAACGCACTCCCCGGGTACGCCCGGAGTCGCCGGCGACCAGGCGCAGGCCCAGCCCGGGCAGGTCTGCCACTGCTCGAACGCTCGGCGGCACCGGTCCTCCTCGCGCCTGGACCCACAGTCGGGTTTCTGGTGGTCAGCTCATGGCCGTAACGTCGGCCTGCCCGAGCCCGTCCGGCCAGAAGCCGCCGCTGGCGGCTTTGTACTCTTCGGCCTACCGTACCGGGGACGTTGTCCGTCCTGACAGGGGCGGGCGGCGGACCGCCTTCGTACGCTTGAGGCGTCGCCGCAGTCCGCCCGCGAGGAAAGCGAGCACCACATGACCGAGCCCACCGGCGGGCCGTCCCTGCCACAGGAGCGCCGCGTCGTCACCGCGATCCCCGGCCCGAAGTCCACCGAGCTGTTCGCCCGACGCCAGCAGGCGTGTGCGCGGGGTCTGGGGACGACGCTGCCGGTCTTCATCGCAGCTGCCGGCGGCGGTGTCCTGGTCGACGTCGACGGCAACTCCCTGATCGACCTGGGGGCCGGGATCGCCGTGGTCAACGTCGGCAACAGCGCCGACGCCGTGGTCCGCAACGTCTCGGCCCAGGTGGCCGCATTCACCCACACCTGCTTCATGGTCACCCCCTACGCCGGTTATGTGGAGGTGTGCGAGGCCCTCAACCGGCTCACCCCCGGCGACCACGCCAAGAAGTCGGCGCTGTTCAACTCCGGGGCCGAGGCGGTGGAGAACGCGGTCAAGATGGCGCGGGCCCACACCGGTCGCGACGCGGTGGTCGTCTTCGAGCACGGCTACCACGGGCGCACCAACCTGACGATGGCCATGACCGCCAAGAACATGCCCTACAAGCACAGCTTCGGTCCGTTCGCCGGCGAGGTGTACCGGATGCCGCTGGCGTACCCGTTCCGCTGGCCCACCGGGCCGGAGAACTGCGGGCCGCAGGCCCTTGCCCAGGTGCTGTCAAAGATCGACAAGGAGATCGGCGCGGACAACGTGGCGGCGATCGTGATCGAGCCGATCGCGGGCGAGGGCGGGTTCATCGTTCCGGGAGAGGGCTTCTTGCCGGGCCTGGCCGAGTACGCGCGCGCCAACGGCATCGTCTTCGTCGCAGACGAGGTGCAGACCGGCTTCGGGCGCACCGGTGCCCTCTTCGCGTGCGAGCACGAGAAGGTCGTGCCCGACCTGATCTGCACCGCCAAGGGGATCGCCGGCGGCCTGCCACTAGCCGCGGTTACCGGGCGCGCCGAGATCGTCGATGCCGCGCACGTGGGCGGCCTGGGCGGAACCTACGGCGGAAACCCGGTCGCCTGCGCGGCGGCCCTGGGTGCCATCGAGACGATCCAGACCCAGGACCTTGTCGGCGCAGCCGAGCGCATCGGGCAGGTCATGCTGCCGGCGCTGGCGGAGATGGCCACCCGCTACCCGGTGATCGGGGACGTGCGCGGTCGCGGCGCCATGGTTGCCGTCGAGCTGGTCAGGCCAGGGACCAAGGAGCCCGACCCCGCAACGACGTCCGCGGTCGCCGCCTACTGCCACCGCGAGGGTGTGCTGGTCCTTACGGCCGGGACCTACGGCAACGTGCTGCGTTTCCTGCCACCGCTGGTGATGCCCGCGCACCTGCTCGACGAGGCACTGACCGTGCTGGACAAGGCCTTCGCGGCGGTCACCGGCTGACCTGGGGCGACAGTGTCCGCGCCTGTGGCGACAGTGTCCGCGCCTGTGGCGACTACCGCTCGAAGACCACGGCGCCGGACGCCACCGTCAGGTCCACCACAGCGTCGGCCAGCCGGACCCGGCCGTCGGCGGTGAACCCGGGGGCGAACACGTCGGTGTCCAGCAGAACCAGGTCGGCGCGCCGCCCGACGCCGAGCTCGCCAGCGTCGGCGTCGTGGTTGACGTACGCCGACCCCGCGGTGAACGCGTCGAACGCGTCGTCGAGGGACAGTCTCTGCGCCGGCAGGAACGCCGGGCTGTCGCGGTCGCCGGGATCGACCCGGGTCACCGCGACCTCGAGCTGCTCCAGAGGGTTCGCCGTGGTGACCGACCAGTCGCTGCCCATGCTCAGTCGGGCACCGGCGGCTCGGATGGCCTCGAAGGGGTACTGGAGCAGCTCGCGGTCGCGGCCCAGGAACGGGACGGTGAGCTCGTCCATCTGCGCGTCGGCCTTGGCCCAGAAGCTCTGGCAGTTCGCGACGACCCCCAGCTCGGCGAACCTGGGGACGTCCTGGGGCTGGACGACCTGAACGTGCGCGATGTGGTGGCGCAGGTCCCTGCCCGCGCCCGGTGCGCCGCCGGCGCCGGCGTTGGCCGACCGGGCGGCCGCCACGGCGTCCAGGGCGTTGCGGACCGCCCGGTCGCCGATGGCGTGCATGTGCACCTGGAAGCCGAGGCGGTCCAGCTCGGTCACGGCGGCCGCCAGCTCGTCGCGTTCGACGTAGGACAGCCCGTGATTGTCGGTGTGGCCGCCACAGCCGTCGCAGTACGGCTCGAGCAGCGCGCCGGTGTAGTTCTCCAGGATGCCGTCGGTCATGATCTTCACTGTGGTCGGGAAGAACCCGGCCCCTCCGCCCGCGTCTGCGGCGGCGACCAGGGAGCTCTCGCGCTGGCCGAGCAGGTCGGGTATCTGCTCCAGCCCGCGGTGCCGGTCCCACCACAGCGCTCCGACCACCCGGGCGGTCAACCTGCCGTCGGTGGCCATCGCCCGGTACGCCTGGACGGTGGCCGGGGTGACCCAGGCGTCCTGCCACCCGGTGATGCCCAGGGCGTGCAGGTGTGACTGCGCCACCAAGATGGCCTCTTCCCACTCCGAGCGGCTCGGGGCCGGCACGACGTGGTCGTTGAAGTCGTAGGCGGCCCCTTCGTGCAGCATGCCGGTCGGTTCGCCGGTGACCACGTCACGCTCGATCCGGCCGTCGGCCGGGTCCGGGGTGTCGGCGCCGATCCCGGCCAGCTGTAGCGCCTTGCTGTTCACCCAGGCCCCGTGCACGTCCCGGTTGAACAAGAAGACCGGACGGTCCGGCGCGACGGCGTCGAGATCGCCTTTACGGGGCAGGCCCCCCGGGAAGGACTCCATGGCCCACCCGCCGCCGACGATCCACCCGTCGCCGGGGTGGGCCTTGGCGTACGCGGCGACCGCGTCCAGGTAAGCCGCCGGGTCGAGCAGGTCGTTGAGCCAGACCCGCAGCCGGTTGCGCCCGGCGAACGGGGCGTGGATGTGGCTGTCCTGGAAGCCGGGCACCACCAGCCGGCCGGGTGCGCTGATCACCCGGGTCCGCAGCCCGGCCTGCGCCAGCACCTCCTCGGCGGTGCCGACGGCGCTGACCCGGCCTGATCGCACAGCGATGCCGCTGGCCCAGCGCCCGGCCCGGCACCGGACCCGGGCCCCGGTGATGACCAGGTCCGGCGCCCCGGGGACCGCAGCTGCGCCGCCCGGACGGGCGGGCGCGGTGGGCAGGTCAGTGGACACCGCTGACCATGCCCTCCGCCTCGACGAGGGCGCGCTCGGACTCCAGGTCAAGACTTCGGCAGAAGACCAGGTAGAGCACGCCGGCGACCGGCAGGCCCACGAACAGGGAGTAGTCGACGCCGCCGAGGGCGGCCGCGGCGAACCCGGTGAAGGGCGTGGTGACCATGAAGGGCACCATAGCCAGCAGGGCAACCGCGTAGGCGCACTGGCCGCGCCAGCCCCACCGCCCGTAGATGCCGTCGGGGCGGAAGATCTCTTTGACCGAGTACAGGCCCCGCCGGACGAAGAAGTAGTCGATGAGGTTGATGGCCGTCCACGGCGTGAACAGGTACGCCAGGAAGATCAGCACGTTGCCGTAGAACGTGTTGAAGCGGTCGATGCCTACGAACTGGGCGATCGCCCACACCATCACGAACATGATGCCGATGCCGATTGCGCGGATCCGGCGGGTCGGCTGGACGGGCTTGATGGAGTCCCTGATGGAGATCATCGACATCATGCCGCCGTACTGGTTGATGGCCATCACAGACAGCAGCCCGACGAGCAGGCCGAAGACGGCCACCCAGCCGAACCCGCGGAACAGGCTGTCGGCTGCCTGCTTGAAGGCCTGCACCGGAGTGGCGGTCGGCCCGGCCGCCGCGTAGGTGACCGCGCCGATGACGAAGACCCAGATCGCCGAGACCCCGCTGGGCAGGTAGGTCCACCAGAACGTCGAGCGCACCCCGACCGATGCGGGCAGGTAGCGGGAGTAGTCCGACACGTAGGGCGCCCACCCGAGCTGGAAGCCGGCGACGATCACGAAGACGGTCATGAAGGGCGCGGTCTTGAGCGGGCCGAAGGCGAAGGCGTTGGCCGGCAGGGCGGAGTTGCTCAGCGTGGCGACCGTCAGCAGCGTCATGATCGCCACCAGCGGCCAGGTCAGCCAGCGGTTGATCTTGTGGATCCACTGGTAGCCGTACAGGGCGATCAGCGCCGCGACGGACGCGGCCAAGAAGTACCCGACATTCGTGTTGATCTTGAACAGCGTGTGCATCGCATCGCCGGACAGCAGTGCGTCGGAGGTGTTGTACGCGACGTAGTTGACCAGGGCAAACACCCAGACGGTGACGGCGGCCCCGAGGTAGCCGAACTGTGGCCGGGACTGGACCAGCTGGGGCAGTCCCAGCTGCGGGCCCTGGGCGGAGTGGAACGCCATGAAGAAGGTGCCGAACAGCGAGCCCAGCACGGTGGCCACGATCGTCCACATCAGTCCGGCGCCGATAGTCAGGGCCGCCACTCCGGTGGCCATCGCGGTCAGGTTGATGTTGCCTACGAACCAGATCGCGCCCAGATGGGAGACCTTGCCGTGTCGTTCGGACTCCGGCACCCAGTCGATCGAGTGCAGCTCGATGCCTGGGGGCTGCATGGGCTCGACGTGCGGTTCCTGCAGGTGGGTCTCGCTGTCCAACTTCGTCTCCACTCTCGGGTAACCTATCGCCGTTAGATTTATCCTGGTGGCAGAAACTAACAGCGCTAGGTATCTTGGGCAAGAGATCGAGCCAAGATCCTTTCTGGGGAGCACGTGTGGGAAGACCGCCGCGGGCACTGCTCACCCGCGAGCAGATCGCCGCGACGGCCCTGGAGCTGCTGGACCAGGAAGGCCCTTCCGGCCTGGGCATGCGCCGCCTCGCTCGTCGGATGGGCGTGCAGGCGCCGTCGCTGTATCACCACGTGTCCGGCCAGGAGGAGATCATCGACCTGGTTCACGAGCTCGTCGACAACGAGATCGACATCTCCACGCTGGTGGACCCGGACTGGCGTCGCGGTCTGAATCTGTTCGCCAGGTCCTACCGGCGGGCCTTCCTGCGCCATCCCCACGCCGTCGCCCTGGTCACCCGGCGCACCATCCACGCGGACAATGTCCTGGCCCTGTACGACAGCGTTGCGGCGCTGCTGCTGCGCGCCGGGATGCCGGCCCCGCAGACGCTGCCTACCCTGGCCGCGATCGACTTCATCGTGCTCGGCTCGACCGTCGACGACTTCGACGCCGGGTTCGGGGACTTCGGCGAGGATCTTCGCCGCGACTACCCGCACCTGGCCGGCGCGCTGGACGCCACGGACCGCGAGACGGTCAACGACCGGGCCTTCGAGGCAGCGCTGGAGCTCCTGCTCGACGACATCGCCGCTCGCCTGGACCTGGCGGCCGCGCGGCCGGTCGTCACTCGGAGCCGGTGACAGGCGACACGGCTAAGCGCGCACATCCCCGGCAGCCGACCGGCTGCCAGCCCGCCGTCGCCGGGTCGCTGTGAGGGGGACCCGACGGATAGGTCCGGCTGACAGGGTGCGCAACGCCAGGACCGTCAACGTCACCGTCGATCCCCGCGGAGTAGTTGACGTCGATGCCGAGCCGGCCGCGTCGGCGGCCGCCGAGTCCACTGCCGTGTCGCGGCCGTACTCCTGGGCCACGGTTCTGTTGCACCTGGTGGGGTGTTGCGTGGCCACCACGAACCGGCCTGACCGTTACCGTCCGCACCGCACGGAGCGCACCGCTGGAAGTCGCCGCTCGCGAATGACGTTCGTCCAAACCGGGCTCGGATTCGATCACCCAGGGGGCAACCTCCAGCATCGTCTTGGACCACGACCATGATCGCGTCAGGTTTGATCAGGCGGCTCCGCCCACCGCCGGCGTCGACCGGTCCGTGATGTCTGGCTATGTACATGTTTGACGGGCCCATGTGATGTCAGCCAACGCCTCGTCGCGCTGGTTCTCCTACCACCCGCTCCATGAACCATCAGTTCAGGATCCGGACTCGATTGGGCACTTCGCCCCTGCCGTCGCGGCCGGTCGGATAGGACGCTGAGGCGGAGGGAACGAAGGTGTGCCATGAAGACACTGATCGTCTACGAGTCGCTGTACGGGAACACCCACGCCGTCGCGACACGCATTGGCGAAGGCCTCGCAGCCCGCGGTGAGGTTCGGGCGGTGCCCGTGCACGACGCCACTGCGGATCTGGTCGAGTGGGCTGATCTTGTTCTGGTCGGTGGGCCGACACACGCTCACGGGCTCACGTCCTCGTCATCGAGGAAGGGTGCCCGGGCGGCGGCCGCCAAGCCCGACAGTGGGCTGCACCTGGATCCGGACGCGGCTGGCCCCGGCCTTCGGGACTGGTTCAAGGGACTTCAGAAGGTCCAGGGCAAGCAGGCCGTCGCGTTCGACACCAGATTGGATGCTGCGGCCGCACTCACCGGGCGGGCCTCGCACGGCATCCAGCGTCGGCTTCGAAGCCATGGTTTTGCGATCCTGGCCGAGCCGGGCAGCTTCCTGGTCGACAAGCACAACCAGCTCCTGGCCGGCGAAGAGGATCGGGCCACTGACTGGGCAGGTCGCCTGGCTGACGTCCTGTCTGCGCGCGCCTGAGGATCCTGTGCCCGCCGCGACAGGTCCCGTGCCCCACGGTAATGGCAGGCTCGTAGTGGCAGATCCAGGCGACCTTTCGTCGAGCGGGGCGTCTACTGGCTGATCGGTGACCACCCACACCTGAGCCGGGCCGGGTCATCGATCGAGGTGCTGGAGCTGCTGGCGAGGCCCGGCTCAAGCGGCGGTCCCGGGCGGCGAGTGATGATCGTCGGCATCGGGCTCCAGGAACCGCGACCAGAATCCAAGAGGCCATCGCGCTCACCTCAGCCAGGCCGAGCCACGCAGACCCGGTCCGTGCGCCGGTCGCCTGTCAGGATGACCGCGTGACCGAGACCGAGCAGACTCCGGCTGATCCCCTCCACCAGGTCAATCGGATCGTGAGCCTGGGGTTCCCAACGCTCGGTCTCATGGGGCTCGTCGGGGCGCTGGCCGGGGTCGTGCGAGGGGATTCGACCGCAAGCGTGGCCGCCTCCGCCGTGGGCGGTGTCACCCTGCTCGCGATGGCGATCGTCAACCTTGTGCCGGTGCCGAAGGCCAACCCGGAAAGGATCATCGTGACTGGCATCGTTGCGCTGCTTGTCCTTGCCGGTGGTGGCTTCACTGTCTGGTTCGCGGTCCAGTAGCCAACACCGACGTGTGTCAGTCACGGCAGGATGAGCGCATGACCAACGCTGCAAGCCCGCGGCGTGACCGTCCTTTCTGCGGCGTCCATGCCTCGGGTGATGACGACTACGCCGTCGACTTCCCCGAGCTGACCTGCCCTCGGGCCACTCGGCCTGCGAGCTGGTCTTCGGCGAAGGCGCTGCCGGCCGGTCGACGGTCCTCGCCCCTGGTCTTCGGATCGAGGTCCTCGACGCGCCGATCGCGTCCTGCCGACCGTTTCCCCGCCAGCGAGTCGGTGCGGTCATCGGGCGGCTGGCTCGCAGTCTCTACACCCCTGGCCGGGGCCGCGGTCACCGGTTGCAGGCCTGGCGTGGTCCGGACCGAGTCCATCGGCTCGGACGCATCGGCCACTGGCCGCACCCAGATTGTGGAAGCGACCAGCGAGGACCTGCCGGCTTACGTCGGCAATGTGCATGACCCCGCCTTCGCCGACGTGGATGCGGATTCGGTTCTCGCGTTTGACCCGGACCGGCGCGGCCAGGCGCGCCGCTCCCGGCTGCCCGTGCTCCACGGCCGGCAGGTCGCCCGGTACCCGACAGCGGAGATCGGGGTGGCCGAGGGTCGGCTCGATCGGGACGCACCTGCTGTGGACCTTGCCATGGACGCGGTCGCACTGGAGGACGCCTACCGCCCACCCGTCGTGACCCGCAACGCTTTGGTGTCGCCCGCAGGCGCCCGCTGGCCGTTGTTGCTGCACCTGTCCGAAGTCACCCGGTGCGCTGGCTTGCTCGACGGCCGGGAGCTGGAATGAGGGCCCGAGACCTGGGCATCGACCTGCCCGGTCGGACCGGGGCGCTCAACGCGATCACCGACGTCGCCGGCGTACAGGTCGGAATGGTGACCCTGGTCCAGGACACCGACAGCCCCGACCGTGCGGTGCGGACCGGGGTCACCGCACTGCTGCCACTGGGCGTCACGGGGGTGGGTTCGTCGGTCCCCGCCGGGATCCACGCGCTGAACGGCAACGGCGAGATGACCGGCTCGCACTGGATACAGGAGAGCGGCGCCCTCGTGGGCCCGGTGATGATCACCAACACCCACGCCGTCGGCGTCGTGCACCGCGGCGTGATCGACTGGACCGCACAACACCGCCCGGACCTGGCCGCCCAGTGGCTGCTTCCCGTCGTCGCCGAAACCTGGGACGGATACCTGAACAGCATCAACCTTCCCAGCGTCACCACCGAGCACGCCGGGCAAGCCATCGACGCCGCCACCTCGGGCCCAGTCGACGAGGGATCAGCCGGAGGTGGGACCGGCATGATCTGCTACGGCTACAAAGGCGGCAACGGAACCTCCAGTCGCCTGGTCCACCTCGCGGGCAGCGAGTACACGGTCGGGGCGTTCCTGCAGTGCAACTTCGGTGACCGGCGCGAATTGGTCGTCGCCGGTGTCCCGGTCGGCGACCTGGGCGTCCCCGACCCTTTTGAAGACCTGAGCTGGTTCGACGCAGACAGACTTCCCGCGGGGACAGGATCGGTCATCGCCGTCATAGCCACCGATACCCCGCTCACCCCGCACCAGTGCCAGGCCCTGGCCCGGCGGGTCCCGATGGGTCTGGCGCGCACCGGGACCGCCGGCGGCCACTTCAGCGGCGACATCTTTCTCGCCTTCTCGACCGCCAACCCAGGAGTGCTGGACAGCGGTTTCCCCAGAGTCCCCCCCGCCCAGGCTGCCTTGAACTCCCTCCAGTTCCTTCCCTGGAACTGCATCGACGATCTGTTCACCGCCACCGTCCAAGCAGTCGAGGAGGCCGTGCTCAACGCCCTGGTCAACAACCAAGACATGGTCGGACGCTCCGGCCACGCCAGCCACGCTCTCCCACACGGCCCTCTACAACGTCGGCTCCGGCTGACCAGCTGACCGCGTCTGCCCCGGGCCTTCCGCACTCACCGGTCCAGGTTCTAGCCTCGGTCTTTCATGCGGCGCCGCGGATGAGGTCACTCGGCGGTAGATGATCTTGCGTGGGTGCGTCGCTGGATGTGAGCATGAGGAAGGTCCGGCTGGCCGGCCGGGTGGGTGTTCTCCGTTGTCC
>Ga0209068_10000338_pt1 | contig 25991 bp, 21 predicted proteins | sample ColStrG_CSR_2012_FD_187200 | JGI IMG/M metagenome (GOLD analysis project Ga0209068, IMG submission 187200) | Freshwater sediment microbial communities in response to fracking from Pennsylvania, USA - Cold Stream Run_MetaG_CSR_2012 (SPAdes)... | ecosystem: Environmental > Aquatic > Freshwater >...
GTCCTCGCGTCCCTCGGCCAGGTCGACGCGCGGTCGCGGGCGTTCGCCGCGGCCAACGGCCTCGAGCTGTCGCCAGTCGCCGTCCCGTCGCCGAAGGCCTCGAGCGCACCCTGAGCGGACGGGCCGGGGTCCGTCGGCGGGCCGTTCACTTGCCGGTCGTCGTCGACCCCGCGTACCCGGTCAGCTCCACGTACCCCTCCCCACCGAGCGCGACATCGCCTCGCGTCGCTCGGACGACCTGCGAGCCCTCCCAGTAGATCACCCCGGTCGTCGCTCGCGTGTCGAGTTCCTGGGCGGCGACCGTCGGTCGGAGCTCGATCGTCAGAGCGTCGCCGGGGATCTTGATGGTCCAGCCCGCGGGGTAGTCGGCACCTGTGGTCGGGCTCAGCCATCGGGCCGTGACATCCACGCTGAAGGCGTCACGACCGAGATGTCGCACGCTGCCGTCCGCCGACACGGCCGTGCCGTACACCAGCGGGTAGCTGCCGTCCGTGTCGCGGACCAGCGACAGTGAGAGGTCGGTGCCGTCGGCGAGGTTCACCGCGAACCAGTCCCAGCCACCGCCGCCGACCGAGATGAAGTCACCCCACTGATGGTCGAACCAGGCCGTCCCGTCGACCGTGAGCCGCCGCCCATCGAGCGTCAGGCTGCCCGAGGCGGACATCGCGGTCCGCGAGTAGTAGTAGGAGCCGCCTGCAGGCCCGAAGTCGATCCAGCCATCCATGTCGTGGAGCGCGGGCGGCTTCGTCGCCGCAAGGCTTAGGTCGAGACCGAAGCCACGCGGGTCGGCGGCGACGAAGCGATCCCGCCCAGCTGAGCCGGCCATCGTCCAGGCGGGCATGCCGGCGATCTCGGGATGGGCCGGATCGATCCCCGTGATCGACAGGTCGAAGCCGCCCGGCGGCGATCGATCCACCTGCGCACCGATCTCCAACCGTTGTCCGTACAGGAACCTGTCACCGCTCTCGTCGGTGATCGCCAGATGCGACACCCACGAGGTCGGGAAGCGGCCGCGCTCGGCGCGGAAGATGACGTCCTCGAACCCGTAGCGCGTGCCGTCCGCGGCGTGGAGATGGCCCGTGTAGTACCACCACTCGGTGAGGCGGTCGTGTGGGCCGTCGTCGCGTGGCAGGACGACCGGGACGGGGTCGGCCGGCCGCGCCGGAGCGGGCATCGGGACGGCGAGGCTCGGTCGGACGGCGGCCGGGTTGGCGAGGATCGCGGTGCCACTGGAGCAGGCGCAGGTCAGGATCGCGAGCAGGATCAGGAATGCCGTCGGCGTGCGCCTCATCGGATCGCCGCCTCGATCTCGGCCTCTGACGCCGGGAGTTTCCCGGCCAGGAATCGGTCCAGTCTCGCCGGCATCCACCAGTTCCACTTCCCGAGCAGGCGCATCGTGGCCGGCACGAGCAATGCCCGGACGACCGTCGCATCGAGGGCGACCGCGATGGCCATCCCGACCCCGAGCGCCTTGATCAGGACGATGTCCGCGAAGGCGAACGACCCGGCCACCACGACCACGATCAGCGCTGCCGAGGTGACGATGCGGCCGCTCCGTTCCATTCCGCCGGCGACCGCCTCGACATTGTCGTGGGTGCGGTCCCAGACCTCCTTCATGCGGGTCAGCAGGAAGACCTCGTAGTCCATCGACAACCCGAACAGGACGCAGAACAGGATGACCGGCTGCGTCGTCTCGACGAATCCGAGCGGCTGGAAGCCGAGCGTCGCCGACAGGTTGCCGTCCTGGAAGATCCAGACGAGCGCCCCGAAGCTGGCGATGATCGACAGCGTGTTCATGACCAGTGCCTTGGCCGGCAGGACGACCGACCGAAGGAGCACGAAGAGAACGGCGTACGTCGAGACGATGATGAACAGGGCCGTCCGCGGGAAGTCGGCGCGAACCCGGTCGACGACGTCGGTGACGTCGGCCGCGCCCCCGCCGACGAGGACTGTGACGCCGTTCGGCGGGGCGAGCGGTCCATCTGCCGTGCGGAGGTCGGCGACGAGCGACCGGCCCTCGTCGCGGTTCGGGCCGTACGGAGTGGTCAACGTGAACGCGGTCAGGTCACCGCGGGTCGTCGCCGCGAGGGCGGTCTGGACGTATCGGTCGCGCGGTCCGTTCGGGTCGCCATACAGCAGCGTGTACTGGTTCAGCGTGAGCCGCGGATCGACATCCACCAGGCTGTCGACGCGCGTGACCCGGGCGTCCGCGGCCAGGCGGCGCGAGTAGTCGTATAACGCGGCGAGGTTCGCAGGTGCCGTCGCCGGTCCGATCGTCCTGACGGCCAGCACGATCGGCGCGAACTCGCCCTCGCCGAAGTTCGCGGTCAGCCGGTCGAAGGCGGCGCGCGACGGGACCTCCGGCGGCAGGATCGATGCGTCCGGGGCGTTGAACCGGACGTGCAGGAATGGCGACCCGAGCAGCAGCAGGAATGCGAGCGTCGGGACCAGGACCGCGACGGGATGGCGCATCACCCGACGGGCAAGCCGTGACCACGCCCCGTCCGTGCCGGCGCCGGCGGCGACCTTCCGGACCGCGAACCGGTCGACGCGCGTTCCCAGCAGGACGAGCAGCGCCGGCAGCAGAGTCAGTGCCGACGCGACCGCCAGCCCGACCACGATCGCCCCGGCGATGCCGACCGAGCGCAGGATCATGAATTCGAACAAGACAAGACCCAGGAGCCCGAGCAGGACGGTCAGGCCCGAGAAGAACACGGCCCGTCCGGCAGTGGCGACCGTGACCCGGACCGCCTCGCCGACCCGCTCCGGGTCATCCGGTCGAAGCGCCAGTTCCTCGCGGAACCGGCTGGTCATGAGCAGCGAGTAATCCACTCCGAGCCCGAGTCCCAGGAGCGTCGCGAGGTTGAGCACGAAGATGCTCATCGGCATCAGCGATGCGACGACGAAGATCGCCGCGAGCGCCACGACGACGGCCGCGCCACCGACCGCCAGGGGAACCCCAGCGGCGACCAGCGACCCGAAGACGAAGACGAGCGCGAGCGCGGCCAGTGGCAGCGAGATGACCTCGCTCCGGCGCAGGTCCGCCTCGGAGACGGACTGGACGTCGCCGTAGAAAGCCGGGCCGCCGGCGAGTTCGACGCTCAGTGCGGTCGTCGGTCGGAGGCGTTCATGGAGGATCGGCAGCGCTTTCGGCGAATCGTCGGGTGGCAGGTCGAGGAAGACGATGTCGTAGGCCGTGTGCCCGTCGGCCGACACCTGGCTCGGGGCCAGGGTGTGCAACACGACACGGACGACGTGCGGTGCGGTCGGGATATCGCGGACGGCGTCGGCGGCCGCGGTCTCGAACTCGGGGGTGCCGGCGACGAGGGTCGGGCTCGAGAAGACGATGACGAGGGCGGACGGCGGGGCGCCGAGTTCGGAGCCCAGGAGCGCCTTCGCCCGAGCCGACTCGAGGTCGTCGAGGATGAACCCGCCCGCGCTCAGCCGACCGGGCAGCTGCGGCGCGAACGGCAAGGCGAGGAGGAGCAGGACGACCCAGGCACCGACCACCCAGCGGGCGCGGCGCACGACGAATCGCCCGAGTCGATCGAATGGGGTCACGACTATGGTTCGCCTCGGTCAGCTCATCGGATGGCGGACGACCGCATCGTACCCGCGAACCCCGTTCCCGGCCCCCGACGCGTCTGCTAGCATCCGCCCGTGCAGCTGTTCCTCGTCGCCTTCCAGCAGCCGATCCCGTTCGGGATCTCCGCCGTCATCGTCATCACGATGATCGCCATCATCCTCCGCTCGGCGATGTCGGTCGAAGGCGGCTCGCGCTGGGTCAAGAAGTACATCACCAACCCGAATGGGAAGTTCCTGTTCGCCTTCCTGTTCATCGGTTGGGCGATCTTCTTCGGAGTCGCGCTTCAGCTGGTCCCGCACACCGGTGCGAATTCGCCGTATGGCGGCATCGGCCTCATCGCCCTGTTCAGCGGTTTCTTCATCATGATGGGCTTCCTCTGGGCGGTCATCGGGGAATAGCCCGGTCGAGGCCTTCCCCATGAGCACTGATCCCGGGTCCGTCGTCGTTGTCGGGGCGGGCGCACTCGGGTTGTGCACCGCCTGGCAGCTCATCGAGCGTGGCGTCACGAACGTGACGGTCATCGAGCGTGGTCGTGTCGCCGGCGCCTCCTCCGGGCTGTCCGTCGGGATCGTCGAGACGCAGTATCTCGACCCCGTCGCGATCGCGGTCCGGGTGGAGAGCATGCGGTCGTTCGCCTCGCTCGAACGCACGGGTGTGCTCGAGATCGTCCGCAACGGATACCTGCGCCTGGGCCATCGCGACGAGGACATGGAGGCATTCGCGCGCAGTGTCGCCATCCAGCGCGAGCTCGGGGTGGCCGACAGCCGGGTCGTCGAAGCGGACGAGCTCCGACGGCTGGTCCCGGACCTGCGGGTCGACGACCTGGCCGGTGGCCTCTTCGGCCAGAGCGACGGGTACCTGGACGGCCACGGCTTCTGCGACGCGCTCGCGGCGGCGGTCCGGAACGGTGGCGGCCGTGTCCTCCAGGACACGGAACTCCTCGGTTGCGACCCGGCGCCCGGGGACCGTCATCGGCTGACGACGAGTCACGGCACGCTCGACTGCGACGTCGTGGTCAATGCGGCCGGCGGGTGGGCCGGCCGAGTCGGCGAGATCCTCGGCGCTCCGATCGAGATCCTGCCGCAACGGCACCAGGCGCTCATGGGACGGCTCCCCGTGCCGCTCGCCTACGCCATGCCGTCGATCATGGACTACGTTCCGTCGTCAGGCGGGTTCGGGGTGTACATCCGTGATGACGGACCGGGCCGGTTCATCGCGGGCCTCCATACCGAGGAGGTCATCCATGACATCGTCGACCCCGACGACCACGGGCGCAACGCTCCGGATGAGTACGTCACCCTCGTCGGCGAGCGGCTGGCCCATCGCCTGCCGGGTCTCGGGGAGATGCGCCTCGGCGACGTGTGGGCCGGCATCTACCCGATGCGGCCGGACGGTCGCCCGGTCGTCGGTCCGCATCCCGGCCGGCCATCGGTCGTGACCGTCGCCGGAGGCGGTGGGTCCGGGCTCCAATCGTCGCCCGCGCTCGGGCGCATCGCCGCGGAGTGGATCCTCGACGGGCGGCCGGTCACAATCCCGGCCGCGGTCGTGTTCAGACCGTCCTCCGAGCAGGTGGTGCCATCCAGCAGCGACGCCACGACGTCGCGCGCGTGATAGGACAGGCTCCCTGGGGAGATGTGGGCCTGGACCGACGCGAGGTCGTTGCCGGCCGTGAGCATCGGCAGTTCCGTGTACCCGTCCGGGCGACGCTGGCCCATCCCGATGTTCGTGACCAGGGCGTTGCACAGGCACTTGCGACCGAGCGTGTCCGCCACCTGCCCGCCTTTGCGCACGAAGTCGTCCACTGGCTCGCTCGGGCACCGGTAGTCCAGCGTCCCATCGGCTCGGAGGTAGGCCCGGCGGAGGTATCCGAGGTCGCACAGTCGCGGACGATCCTCGTACGCGGCGTCGTCCGAGAGGGTGCCCATGAGCTCTGCCACCTTGAACGGGAAGCCGGTCGGTGAGGCGACCGGGTCCGTGAACACCTCGCCATCGCCGTCGACGATGCTGACTAGGAACCGATGACGCAGGTCCGGGTCCAGCCCGGACTCCTCGCAGAATGCGAATGCGGTTCCCACCTGCACGCCGCGAGCGCCGGCGGCGAGCGCCTCCAGGAACCGCGCGCGAGTCCCGTAGGCGCCCGCCAGCCAGAAGGGAACGCCGAAGGACCGCATCTGCTCGAGGTCCACCACGTCGCGATCGCCGTACACCGGCTCGCCGTCCTCGTCGAGCTGCAGCTTGCCGCGCGGTGGAGCGTTATGTCCGCCGGCGATCGGGCCCTCGACCACGAATCCCTGGATGCCGTCGGGCGACTTGCGCAACAGGGCCTTGGCCAGGATCGCGGCCGAAACGATGGGCAGGAAGGCAGGGCGCGGCAGGTCGGCCGCTCCGACGATGGGGCCGAGGCCGACGGACGCAGGATCGAAGCGCAGTTCGAACCGGCGATCGCCGGCGTCGAGCACGTCGAGCGTGATCGCAACGTCGAGGTGCTCGGTCAGCCGGTCGAGGACGGCCGGGATCTCGATCGGGATTCCCGCACCCATCAGCACGACATCCACCTTGGCCAGCATCGCGCCATAGAGGCTGGGGAGGGTCGGCAGCTGGATCTTCTCGAGGTAATTGATCCCGACGACGCCAGTGTGGCCCTCCTTGGCGAGGGACACCTCGACGAAGTTCGCCAGGACGATGAGCCCGTTGCGGTCGGCCTTCAGCGGAGACCGCAGGAGCGGAGCCAGCTTGTACCGCTGACCGCGTGAGGCTGCGCTCGCCCCGCCGTCCCGAAAGTAGCGGGCGAGGACCGCCGTGACGATGGCTTGTGACGGGAACGCCGCCATCGCCCGGCGGGCATGTCCGCCGGGATCGCCATCCCACAGTCGTCGGACGAGGATCGAATCGAGCGCGGTGCCGGACACGACGCCCAGCTGTCCCAGACGGGAGACTTCGCGAGCCAGGGTCCAACTGGAAACGCCGGCCCCCATCCCGCCCTGGATCAGTCGCGGTAGCACGGTCGGGGGTCTCCGGACGTGGAGCCGGACAGGCTCCTTCCCCGCGAGGGTACGTGAGCGACCGCCGCTCGGTCCCGTGCCATTCGGCCCGACGTCCGGCCTATGGACCTCCCGACTTGTCGCGCGCTATCATCTGCCGACTTGCAGACTGCATAGACTTTATGCGTCGGAGCCGGCCGCAGGCCCGGGCCTGACGAGAATCTGACCAGAAACCGGAGGCTTGCCGCGTGGACGCCCAGGAGATCAAGACCGCGGTAGCCCATCAGGAGGCTGCTCGTGTCGCGACCGAGGAGCCGTTCGTCAACCTCGCCGATCCCGCGCGCGCCCTCGGCCCCGGCGGCGCCCCGGCAGTGAGCCGCCGTGCCCCGATCTGGGAGGACGTCCCGGACGCCCAGTGGAACGACTGGCGGTGGCAGCTCAGCCACCGGGTCAACGATCTCGCCGAGATCGAGCGGATCCTCGACCTGACCGACGCGGAGCGCGAAGGCCTGTCCGTTCCCGACAAGTTCCGGGTCGACATCACACCGTACTTCATGAGCCTGATCGACCCGAACGACCCGAACGACCCGATCCGCCTGCAGGTCATCCCGACCGCGAGCGAGCACGGCGCGTTCACCGGGATGATGGACGACTCGCTGGCCGAGGACCGCCACTCCCCGGTCCCGGGCCTGGTCCATCGCTACCCGGACCGGGTGCTCATGCTCGTCACGACCCAGTGCGCGAGCTATTGCCGTTACTGCACCAGGAGCCGGATCGTCGGGGACCCGACCCAGAACTTCAACAGCCGCGACCACGAGGCCCAGCTCGACTACCTGCGCCGGACCCCGCAGGTCCGCGACGTGCTCATCTCCGGCGGCGACGGCCTGACCCTCGCGCCGAAGCTGTTCGAGAAGATCCTGCGCGGCCTGCGCGAGATCCCGCACATCGAGATCATCCGCATCGGCAGCCGCGTTCCGGTCTTCCTGCCGCAGCGGATCGACGACGAGCTGTGCGAGGTGCTGGAGAGGTACCACCCGCTCTGGATCAACCTCCATTTCAACCACCCCAACGAGATCACCCCCGAAGTCAGCCGAGCGGTCGACAAGCTGACCAAGGCGGGCCTCCCGGTCGGCAATCAGAGCGTGCTGCTCGCCGGCGTCAACGACTGCGTCCACATCCAGCGTGCGCTCGTCCACAGACTCGTCGCCAACCGGATCCGGCCGTATTACCTGTATCAGTGCGACCTGGTCGAGGGCTCCGGCCATTTTCGGACGCCGGTCGGCAAGGGCCTCGAGATCATGGAGGGCCTGCGCGGCCATACGTCGGGCTACGCCGTGCCGACCTACGTGATCGACGCTCCCGGTGGTGGCGGCAAGATCCCGGTCATGCCGAACTACCTCATCAGCTACTCCGACCACAAGGTCGTGCTCCGCAACTACGAGGGCTACATCACGACCTACGAAGAGCCCGAGGTCTACAAGAAGCACGACTCGTTCGCCTGTGCGTACTGCCAGCACGAGCGCCCGGAGCCCGGACAGTCCGGCGTCCTCGGACTGCTCGAGGGCGAGCGCATGTGGATCGAACCGCGTGGCTTCCAGGAGATCCACAGCCGCGGCAACGCCGAGGCGCACCGTCTCCAGGACCCGTCGAAATGGGTGCCGTTCGGTGTCGGTGCCATCGAGGGGACGGCGTCAGCCGCGCTCCCGGTCCTCCCGGCCGGCCAGACTGCCACGCCCGACTACGGTCCCGGCGAGGAGCCTCGCCCGCGCGATGGCGAGCCCACCGCGTCGGCCCACGGCGAGCTGCTCTAGGCTACGGCTGCCGGCCCGTTCGAGCGTACCGTCACATGCACATCAAGCGAGCGTACGTCAGCGATCGGCTGACAGATGGACCGTCGGGCGGACATCTGACTCGATCCACGAGCACGTCGGGTGCGATCCACGAGCAGGGCGTCGGCGAACTGTGGGAGCCGCCTGACGAGCGTTCACCTGGCGGGCGGTTGTCACGAACAGACTGCCGCCGCTGATCCCGGCCGGTCGTCGGCCGCGGCGAGCTGCTCTAGGCTTCGGCTGCCAGGTCGTCGGTCTCGGCCAGACCGTGCGCGGCCGCACGTCCGAGACACAGTCGACACGGCGATTCGGGTTCGACCCGCGCGACGCTCAGGTCGTCGACCGCCCAGAGGGGCCCGGTCGTGTAGCCGCAGACCGTTTCGAGCGACGGCCCGGGCCAGTTGAGCCGCCAGACGGCGTCACCCGTGAACAGGTGCCAGCGGGTTGTCGCCCAGCCGCTTCGTGGGAAGTAGCGTCGGATCCAGGATCCTGCAGGCGGCCATGCCCGCGCTGCCGAAGTCGTCATCGGTGAAATGCACTCCCGGCGCGTCGCGGGCCGGACCGACCATGGTCCGCGCAGCCCGGACGCGCGCCGGGATCATCGTGACCGGCCGTGGTTGCGATACGGTCAGCGCCCCGATAGAGGTTCCACCACAGAGGGCGGCGGCTCCTGGCGTCGGTAGCGGGCGTAGTAATCGCCCGATGCCTCCTCGGGCGCCTCGTCGGGCGCGAACCGGTCGGGGAGGAAGGCGGCGAGGCGGGGAGGAGTCCGGCCGGTCGTGAATCGCTCGGCCAGCAGTTCCGTGAGATACGGCCCGAGGAGCATCCCGCGGCCGCTCCAGCCGTTCGCCTGCCACCAGCCGTCGAGCTGGGCCGTCGGGCCGACCAGCGGCTGGTGGTCCGGGCTGACGTCGTACATCCCCGCCCACTGGCGGATGACCGCGACATCGGCGAGCGCGGGCGCCTTGCGGGTCATCAGGGCAGCCGTCCGTCGGAGGAACTCCCACGAGGAACGCTGGTTCACGCCGGGCCGCTCCTCGGGGTCAACGACACCCATCACGATCTCGCCGCGGAGCGTCTGGTTGAACCAGCCCTCGTTCGGCCGGTAGAAGGTGATGGCGGCCTCGATCGACCGCCGGAGCGGTGCCGTGACGAGCACCTCGCGCCGGAGCGGGCGGTTCGGGGCGCTGACGCTGGCCATCGCGTTCAGCGTGCTCGACCAGCCGCCCGCACCGTTGAGGACCGCGCGCGTTTCGATCCGACCGCGCGACGTCTCGACGGCTTCGACCCCGGCGTCGCCGCGGGCGATGGCCGTGACCGTCGTGTCCGGCACGATCCGCACGGTGCTCGGGGCATGAGTGGCGAGATGCTCGAGGTGGGCCCAGACGACCGCGTCGTGGTGGACGATCGCGTCGTCGTTGAGGACCGCACCCGCGACAGGGTCGCCGCCGCGCAGGATCGGCATGTGTCGAAGCGTGTCGTCGGGCGATAGGAGGCGGCTGGCGACCCCGATCCGATGGTGCATCTCGACGATCGCGCGCATCCGCTCGACCTCGTCGGTCTCGTACAGGACCCAGGCGTAGCCGAGTCGGTAGAACAGGACATTGAAGCCGAGCTCCTCGCCCATCCGGTCGTATTTCGCCTGGCAGGCAAGGGCGACGTGGGTCAGCTCCTCGGTCAGCTGCATCGCGCGGATCCGCGCGACGTTCCTGCCGGTCGCGCCCCCGCCCGGATAGCCACGATCGACGACCACGATGTCGTGGACGCCGCGGGCGACCAGTTCGCGCGCGAAGGCGAGACCCGCGATGCCCGCCCCGACGATGACGATCCCGGCCTGGGGCGGGAGCTTGTCGGTGAGGAGGGAACCCAGGCCCACGCGGCTCACGGCGGCGGCACGAGGTCGCCGAGACGGACGGGCCGGAGCGGTGGGCGGGCGGTGGGAACGCTCTCGGTGCCGGCCACGCAGGCGAACGCCTGGAGGCACGACTTGCCCTGGCACGGCCCGGTCAGCGCGCCGGTCCGCCGCTTGACGAGTTCGGGGTTGGTGTAACCCGCGGCGAGTTCCGCGCGGACCTCGTGGGCGCGGACATCCTCGCAGAAGCAGACCATCGCGTCGTCGTGGGCGTCGGCCGGCGCCGGGCCGGATCCCGCGCTGGTGCTCGCCCCTGATCGCCCAGTCGCCGATCCGACGACCGACAGGGACGGGACCGTCGTCCGACCGACTGCGTCGAGGACGGGCACGAGCGTGTCGCCGCGCCGCTCGATGGCGGCGCCGGCCGCGAGCACGAAGTCGAGGTTCGGACTGCGATCGCCGAAGACGATGAGGTCGACGGCGATCCGCTGTTGCCGGCCACCCGCCACGATGACGGCACCCATGACCCGGCGCCGGCCATGGACCGCCACGAGGGCCGCGGTCGGGATCGGGCCGTGGACGACCCCAGAGCCCGCTTCCTCGAGCCGCTCGGCCACGGCCGCGACATCCGGTCCCTCGCCCACGAGCAGGACGCGTCGCCCGGGCAGCACGCCGTGGCGAGCAATGAGGTCCGTCACCAGTCGTGCCGCCACGACCCCCGGCCGATCCGCGCCCGGCACGAGCGGGACCCGGTCGTATGAGCCGGTCGCCGCGATGACGGTGCCTGCCGTGATCTCGTACGCGGCGTCGTCGCCGAGCGCCGCCACCATCCCGTCGTACCATCCGACGGCCGCGACGTCGGCGAGGACCTGGACACCGGCAAGCGGCTCGACCGACCGGTCCGCCTCGATCAGGATGATCGTCGACCCCGCCTCGGCCGCGCGGGTCGCCGCGGCCACCCCGGCCGGACCGCCGCCGACCACAAGCACGTCCGAGTCCAGGCGCTGCGTCCGCCGGCCTGGCGGAGCCCCTGCCCGGCCAGCGATCGTGAGCCGCCCCCGCCCCCCGAACCGGCGCAGCACGTCGAGGTACCGCTTCCTCAAGCTGCGCGGCCGCAGGAAACGATGGTGGTAGAACGTCGGCGGGATCCAGCGCGAGAACCAGCCAACGCCCGACAGCAGGTCGTGCTCCACGGACGGCCAGGCATGCTCCCCGCGAGCCACGAGACCATCGCGCACGGGCACCCGGCACGACCGGACGCTCGGCACGCCGTCGACCTCGCACTCGCACCAACCGCACCCCCCGGTCGAGCACATCAGCCCGCGTGGTCGGTGGAAGCGGAAACTCCTGGACAGGACCACCCGGTCGGCGGCGAGCAGCGCGACCGCCAGTGATTCGCCCTCGACCCCCTCGAACGCCCGCCCGTCGAAGGTGAAGCGGACCGTCCGTTCGGCGGGGGCGATCCGTCGGGCCGTCACCTCAGCGGATGTGGAAGGTCGGCGAGCTGTCGATGCAGACGCGTTTCGACTCAAGATAGGCGTCCAGGCCTTCCATCCCGAGCTCCCGTCCGATGCCGCTCTGCTTGACCCCACCGAACGGGCTCTCCGCGAGTCTGACGTAATGCGTGTTGACCCAGACGTCGCCGACCCGCAGCCGCCGGGCAATCCGGATGGCGCGGTCGAGGTCTCGCGTCCAGACCGCGCTGCCGAGGCCGAAGTCGCTGTCGTTGGCCATCGCCAGTGCCTCGGCCTCCGTGTCGAACGACATGACCGACAGGACCGGGCCGAAGATCTCCTCGCGCGCGATCGACATCGACGCATCGACGTCGTCGAAGATCGTCGGGGCCATGTAGTGGCCGCCCGCCCACTCGCCGTCGAGCTTCGAGCCCCCGAAGATGAGATTCGCGCCCTCCGCCTGACCGCGCTCGACGTAGCCGAGGACGCGATCGAGTTGGCGGCGCGAGACCATCGGGCCGATCTGGGTCGCGTCGTCGAGCGGCGAGCCGACCACGAGCGCCTCTGCCCGCTCGATGAGCCCGGCCACGAACGTGTCGTGGATCGAGCGCTCGATGAGCAATCGGCTGCCGGCGGTGCATGACTGGCCGGCGTACAGGAAGATCCCGACCGACACCGCGTCCAGCGCCTTGTCGAGGTTGGCGTCCGGAAAGACGATGACCGGCGCCTTGCCGCCGGCCTCGAGCGAGACGCGCTTGAACGTCCGCGCGCCGAGCTGCATCAGCCGCCGCCCGACCTCGCTGCTGCCGGTGAAGCTGATCTTGTCGACGCGCGGGTCGGTGGCGAGCGCCTCGCCGACGACCTCGCCCGATCCGACGATGCCGTTCGCGACGCCCTTGGGCAGGGCCTCGATCCGGTCGAGCAGCCCGAAGATCGCCATCGACGACGCCGGGGCATCGCTCGCCGGCTTGAGCACGAAGGTGCAGCCCGTCGCGATCGCGGCCCCGATCTTGCGCAGCGGCAGGTCGACCGGGTCGTTCCATGGCGTGATCAGCCCACACACGCCGACCGGTTCCCTGAGGATGAAGTTGAGCAGGTGGCTCGGGGCCGACGCCGTCACCTCGCCCCGGATCATCCGGGCGGCGCTGGCGTAGAACAGGATTCGGTCGATGGCGGGTTCGAGCTCGCGTTCGCGGACGTAGCGGATGGGCTTGCCCATCTCGGTCGCGACGAGGCGCGACAGTGGTTCCGCCTCCTCGCGAAGGAGCCGGGCAAGTTCGAACAGGATCGCCGCACGCTCGCGGCCCGAGGTCGCCGGCCAGGCGCCATCGTCGAACGCGTTCCGGGCCGCAGCGACGGCCCGGAACGAATCCTCAGCCCGGGACCGTGGTGCGACCGCGACGAGCCCGCCGGTCGCCGGGTCGCGGCTCTCGAGTGTTTCGCCGGACGCGGCGGGTTCCCACTGACCGCCGATGTAGTTCCGGACCTGGATGACGGCGGTCTCGGTGTCGGTCATCGGGCTCCCCTGATGGCGTCGATGGTCAGTTCGATCGCGGCGTCGAGGAGGTCGGCGTCGATGGTCAGCGGCGGGCAGATCTTAACGACGTTCTCGAGATGGCCGCCGCCGCCGAGCAGCACGCCCCGCTCGAACGCCCAGCGCCGGATCTCGGCGGCCCGTTTCGCGTCCGGCGTCCGGGTGGCGCGGTCCGCGACGATCTCGATGCCGACGAACAGGCCGAGTCCGCGCACCTCGCCGACGTGTCCGTCGCGCGCCGATACCGCACTGAGCCTTTCCAGGACCTGTGCTCCGAGCGATGCGGAACGGGCCGCCAGCCCTTCGTCGCGCATGACACCGATGGCCGCGAGCCCGGCGGCCAGGTTGACCGCGTTGCCCATGAACGTCGTGGTGTGAGCGCCCGGTGACCAGTGGCTCGTGAACGCGGTCCGGCCGAGGACCGCGGACACGGCCTGCCCGCCGCCGATCCCCTTGCCGACCGTCATCAGATCCGGGACGACGTTCCAGTGCTCGGCGGCCCAGGTCCGCCCGGTCCGTCCGAAACCCGATTGGATCTCGTCGAAGACGAGGACGACGCCATGGCGGTCGCACAGCTCGCGCAGACCGGCCAGGAACCCGTCCGGCGGGATGACCACGCCGCCGCTGCCCTGGACGGGCTCGACGACGATGGCCGCTATCGGCCCGAACCCGGATGCCGGGTCCTCCAGCGCATGGCGCACGAGCGCGAGGGCGCCGTCGCCGGCCGCCGCGCCGGGACCGAGCGGCCAGCGATAGGGATACGGGTAGGGCAGGAAGTGGGCATCGACGTCGCGCCCGACCGCGGCCCGGACGGAGGCCTTGCCGGCCAGGCCGATGACCCCGCTGCCGCGCCCGAAGTAGCCGCCCGAGAAGGCGATGACCTCCTGCCGTCCGGTCGCCGTGCGCGCCAGCTTGAGCGCGGTGTCGTTGGCGTCGGACCCCGTCAGGCCCAGGAGCACGCGGTCGAGGCCGGCAGGTGCGATGTCGATGAGCGCCTCCTGGAACGCGACGCGTGCCTCGCTGACGGCGGCGGACGAGACGTGCGCGGCGCGGCCGGCCTGGTCTCGGATCGCGGCCACGACGGCCGGGTGGCTGTGGCCGATCGTGGTCGCGGCGAAGCTCGCGCCAAGGTCCACGAACCGGTTGCCGTCCGGATCGACGATGACCGAACCGTGCGCCTCCGCGACGACGAGCGGCGCGTCCGGCCCACCCGTGCGCGGCCCGGATCCCTCGACTGCGCGCATCCGATCGATGACGGCCTGGGCGCGGGGTCCCGGGTAAGGCGTCACGATCCGAGGCGCGGCGGTCGCGTCGGTGGCCGTGGCGGGCTCGACGCTCATGGCATGTCGTCGTACACGTGACGCCCGGCGACGACGACCGCGATGCCGTCGAACTCGATCGTCGGCGCCATGACCATGCCATCCAGGTGGACGTCGCAGTCGACCAGCCCACCGTACTCGTTGGCCGAATCGCCGAGGGCGACGTGGACCGTCCCGAACGCCTTCTTGGCCTCGGTGATCTCGTCGGCGATCCGGGCGGCCGGGTTGAGGCCGATGCCGATCTCGCCGATGTTGTCCGCGTCGACGACCGAGGCGACGATCGCCCGGAGGCGCTGTGCCGATGCGCCACCCTCGATCCCGACCGCGCGGCCGGCACGGACCGTGATCGTGACCGGGCCGTCGAGCGTGCCCAGGTCCGAGGCGACCCGCTCCCAGACGACGACGCCCTCGGCGGTGCCCTCGACCGGCGGCAGTGACACTTCGCCGCCGGGGAGTGCCGACACTTCGCCCGGGTTGCGGCAGATCCCGGTCAGCCAGGCCATCGGCTCCCGCCCCTCCACCGTCGCTCGCAGATACGTGCCGGCCGGGGAAGTGATGCGGATCTCGCGCGTCCCGCGCCAGAGTGCAGCCAGTCGCTCGGCGCGTTCCCGGATGGCCATGAAGTCTGCGGTCATCGCTCCGGAGCGCCAGGCGTCGCCGCGGTACGGGGCGTTGAAGTCGCCGCGGACGCCCGCCCGCTGCGCCGCCGCCTTGGCCGTCGTGTGATACAGGGACGTGCTGGCGGCGCACAGCACGACATCGGCGGCGGCCATCGCCGCCGCCGCCGAGGCCGGCGGTTCTGCGCCGCTCCGTGCTCGTGGCGGGAACGACACCACGACCGGGTCCGCGCCGAGGGTCCGCGCCGCGCGGGCCAGCTCGCGCGGGATCTCCGGGTCGGTTCGGTCATCGACGATGATCGCGAACCGCTCGCCCGGCCGGAGGCCGAGGTAGTCGCGCGCCACTCGCTCCGCGATGTCCGAGACGGCCAAGGTCGCGGTCGTGCCGATCGTCATCGGTCGCTCTCGGCCCCGACCGCGGCGCCACGGTCCGCGAGGTACCAGCGGCGGCGGACCTCGGCGGCCTCGACCCGGTCGTGCTGTTCGTGGCGCTGGTAGAGCCCGACCCGGCTGATGGTGTACTTGCCCATCCGATGGAGGTCGGCCAGCGTTTCGGCAGCCTTCAGGGCGAGCAGGTTCGGGTTCAGGATCGGCAGGTCGCGATGCCTGCCGGTCGTCATGATCTCGCGCTCGAGGCAGCCGCCGATGATCGTGCAGCCGAGGATGACGACTTCGGCCTGGTCGTCCTTGAGCGCCTGGAGGCAGGCTGCCGCGGCGTCGTCCGCGACCGCGGTCGTATCCTCGATCATGTCGGTCACATACCAGTCGATGGTGCGGACCCCGCGGCAGTTGCCGGCGCCGTGGATCCGGACGAGATCCTCGAGCCACGGCCGGGCCTTCTGGTGGTCGGTCACGATCGTGAACGAGTGGCCGAAGTAGGAGGCGTGGTTCATCGCGGCCTCCAGCGGCCCGACGACCGGGATGTCGACGAGCTCGCGGGCGACGCGGACGCCCGGGTCGTAGCAGCAGCCGACGACGACGGCGTCGTAGCCGGCCTCCTCAAGCCGGCGCACTTCGTCGAAGATCGCCAGCTGCATCAGGTGCATCGGGTAGTAGTAGTCGATGTTGGCCGGGACGCCTTCGAGGTGGACGACGTGGACGAGTGTGTTGGTCGCCGCGTACGGGACCAGCGTCTCCTCGATGATGGTGTCGTAGGCCGCCGTCCCGAACGGATTGATGAACGCGATGCGGCGTTCAGACGGTGCTGCGACGGTCACCAGACGCTCCCTTCCGCCACGGGTCGAAGGCTCGGCCGGTCCGGAAGGAACGGCGTCATGTCGAGCGCGGGCGCGCTCCCGCAATAGAGGTCGGCCACGAGCCGGCCGGTCGTCGGGCCCGCGCCGTTGCCGAAGACGTGGCCCGCCGCGACGATCAGGTCGTCGAAAGCGATCGGTCGGCCGATGATCGGCAGGTTGTCCGTGGTGAACGGCAGGATGCCGGCCCAGGCCCGCGCGAAGTGGGCCGCCCGGAGTTCCGGGATCGACGCCCGCAGGCCGTCCGAGACGAGCGAGACGCCGGCCAGGTCCGGCTGCCAGTCGAAGCCCGGATAGTCCATCGCGCAGCCGAGCAGGTACGAGCCGTCCGCGCTCTGGCAGGCCGACTCGAGCAACGCCAGCCCCGATCGGTCCTCCAGGGCGGTCGCGAACGTCTCCGGCCGGAACGACGGCAGCTCCTGGAAGATCGAATACTGCTTGACCGCAGCCGGGCCGTACAGGAGGACCTCGAGGCGCGGCGGCATCGGCTCCGTCTGGACGATCTGGAGGCGCATCGGGTGGATCGGGATGTCGAGGCCGATCTGGGCACCGAGGGACGGTGTCCAGGCGCCGGCCGCCAGGACGACCTGCCCGGCCGTGATCGGACCGCGGTCCGTCTCGACCCGGGTGATGTGCCGGCCCGTGACGTGGAGCGCGCGGACCGCAGCCCCCTCGACGATCGTCGCGCCGGCCCGTTGCGCCGCGTTGGCGAAGGCGCGGACGTAGCGGCGCGGATCCATCTGGGCGTCGAGCGGGCAGAACGAGGCGGCGACCACCGTGTCGGGCAGGATCGGGGCCAGCCGGCGCGCCTCGTCGCCACTGAGGTATTCCATCGGGACGCCATCGGCGACGCGTGACGCCACGAACTCGCGCATGACGATGGCCTGCGCCTCGGTCAGCGCATAGATCATCCCCCCGTTGGTCCGCAGGCCGAAATCCTCGCCGAGCTCGTCGGGCAGCGTCTCGAGCCCGGTCCGGGTGGCCATGACCAGGTCGAGTTCCGGCCCCGTCCGGCGGGTGTGGAGCCAGATGAACCCGAGGTTGCGGCCGGTGGCTCCGGACGCGAGCCGGTCCGCCTCGAGCAGGGTGACCGCCACGCCGCGACGTGCGAGGTGGTATGCCGTCGCGGCTCCGACGACCCCGCCGCCGACGACGAGAACGTCCGGTGACGTGCCCAAGGTGGCCCTCCAGGGACGATGGCTGGTCCCGGACACGGTAGCAGCGGAGCATTCCCGACCGTATGGTTTCAGTCACCAACGTTCCGCTAGACTCGTTGTGGTGCACGACCAACGACAGAGTTCCGGATGACCGACCTCGCGGTCCAGCTCGAGCAACTCCTCGCGACCGCACGACGCGTGGCCGAATCTCTCGAGCTCGATACCGTCCTCGGATCGATCGTCCGTGACGCCACCACGCTCCTTGGCGGCGACAGCGGGGACATGCTGCTGTGGGACCGGGAGACGGAAAGGCTCGCGGTCGCGGCGGTCTGGAACTTCCCGCCCGACATGCTCGAATACGAGATGGCCTTCGGTGAGGGGATCTCGACGCAGGCGATCCTGACGCGCCAGGCGGTGGTCGTCGACGACTATGCGGCCTACGAGCATCGTGCCCCAGGCCTCGAGCGGTTCCATTTCGGTGCCGTCATGTGTGCGCCGCTCATCTTCCGCGGCGACGCGATCGGCTCGATCAACGTCCACGCCTGGTCTGGCGGGCACCGTTTCGCGCCGGGCGCCGCCGACCTGCTGGCCGCCTTCGCAGGCCACGCCGCGATCGCCATCGACCATGCTCGCCGGTTCGAGAACGAGGTGCGCCTCGGTCGCGAGCTCGCGGAGACGAACCGGGCACTCACCCGATCCCTGACGGTCCAGCAGCGGCTGGCCGAACAGGTCCTGCTCGACGGGGGGCCGGCCGGGATCGCGCAGGTCCTGGCCGACCACCTCGAACGACGCGTCGTCATCCAGGACCATCTCCACCGCCTGATCGCGGGCGCGGCACCGGGCGGCGGCAACGACTGGCGGGCGCTGCTGGGTGCAGCCGACGGCGGCTGGGGCGTCCCCGACCGCGGGCCGTATGCCGTCGCGGTGCGGATGGGGCCGGAGGTGGTCGGTCACCTCGTGCTGTCGGCGGACGACGACCTGGGACCGATCGACCGAGCGCTCGTGGATGTGGCCACGACCGGGGTCGCGCTCGAGTTCGCCAAGCTGCGGGCCGCGGTCGAGGTGGAGTCGCGCCTGCGCGGCGAGGCCGTGACAGACCTCCTGGTCGGCTCGTACGTCGATGAAGACGCCATCGCAGCGCGGGCGGCGCGGCTCGGGTACGACCTGGCGAGACCGCGCGACCTTCTCGTGATCGGCCTGGATGGCATCGAGCCGACTGGCGGGGTCGGGGAGCAGCGTCCCATCATGGACGTCGTCCACGACCACCTGGCCACGCGGGACCCACAGGACATCGCGGTCTGGCACGGCGGCGCGATCGTCGTGCTCGCAGTCCCGGGTCGCCCGGCGGGTAGCGATGCCAGGTCCCTCGCCACGGACCTCCGCTCCCTCATCGATGGCGTCGCCGCGAACGTGCCCGGGATGACGACAGCCGCCATCGGCATCGCGGACCGCTGCTCCCGCCCGGACGACTATGCCCCGGCGTATCGGCACGCGCGCGAAGCGGTCGAACTCATGACCCGTCTCGGGCGACGCGGCGCGATCGTGACCACTGACGAGCTCGGACCGTACGGGCTGCTCCTGCGCGCGAGCTCGCGCGACGACCTCGACGCCTTCGCCAGCCGAACGCTCGGCCCGCTGACCGCGTACGACCGGCTCCACGGCGGCGACCTCGTGCGGACCCTCCGGGCGTACATCGAGGAGGACCGCGTCCAGCGACGCGTCGCCGCACGGTGCTTCGTTCACGTCAACACGGTCGTCTACCGATTGCGACGGATCTCCGAGCTGCTCGCGGTGGATCTCGGCGATCCGCGCGTGATCTTCGACCTCACGCTTGCCCTGCGGATCAGCGACCTCATCGATGAACCCGCGACGGCCGTGTAACACCCGCGGTGCACAGTCGTCACCTTGGTACGCAACGAGGGATACGCAGATGAGCACTGCAGCCGAGCACATCGCGGGTTGGGAGGCGGCCGGCCTCATCGATCAGGAGATGGGCGACCGGCTCCGTGCCGCGGAGGCGACCCAGCCCGAGTCCCCGGCCGTGACGCCGCCGTCGGTCGAGGACGCATCCGTCCCAGCCTCGTCGCGGATGTTCGGTCCGAGCGTCCAGGTCGCGGAGGTCTTCGGGTACCTCGGCGGTGGCTTTGTCCTCGCCGCCTGGAGCGCCTTCATGGCCACCACGGCGGCACCCGCCGGCGATCCGAGTCTGACCATCGGAATCCTTGGCCTGGCGGCCGCGGCGGTCCTGACGGGCATCGCCATGCGACTTCGCCTCGGTGGTGCGCGCTCGTCGCGAGCGGCCGGGGTGGTCCTCCTCGTCGCGCTCGGATATGTCTCCGGAGCCGCCATCGCCCTCGTGTCGGGCGGCTCGATCGCATGGCCGCTGGCCGGCGTCCTGGTGTCGACCGCCGTCGTTCTTGTCGCGGTCGTCTATCGACTTCTCCATCCCTCGGCGCTCACGCAGATCGGCCTGCTCGCGTCGCTGACCGCCCTCGCAGGGTCGCTCCTGGTCTGGCTGCAGGTCACGATCTTCCCCGAGAACGTCTCCGACATCATGGGAGCGGCAACGTCGTCCGGACCCGATCCGATCCTCCTTGTCGTCGCGTCGGCGGCGTGGTGGCTCCTGGTCGCGTCCGGGATGGGGCTGCTGGGTCTGGCCGAGGCGCGCGGCGCCGGTCGCGCCTCGGACCCGACCGCCGCGAGCCGCGCCGCCGTCACCCGGTTCTGGGCAGGCCTCCTCGCGGTCATCGGGTTGTCGACGTCGATCAGCCGGTCGGCACCGTCGGCCGATGGCGGTTATGCGCGCGTGCTCGAGCCGTTGATCGGCGACATCGCCGTGCTCATCCTGTCGGCGGTCCTCGTCGAGCGGGCGTTCCGGCGCGACGCGACGTCGTACATCTACGCCGCCGCGCTCGGCCTGATCGTCGCGCTGACAGACTTCAACATCGCCTACCTGTCGAACTCGACCTCGGCCGCGCTGCTCGTCGAGGGGCTGATCCTCATCGGCGTCGGGATCGGGGCAGATCGACTGAGGCGACGGATCGGACAGGACCGGGGCACGCCGACCGACGACCCGCCGCTCGCCGACCTTCCTGGACCGGACGACGTTGTCGTCCCGGAGCCATTGGCACCTGCCGCGGAGGCGACCTGACGCGCCGCTAGACTGGGTGCGTGACGAAGAAGAAGGGCTCCGGTCTCGGCCCGTCGATCGGCGGGATCCTGGTCGGGTTCGACCAGCAGGTCTTCCGCACGACGCCACCGGTGAACGAACTGGTCGCCAAGGGCGCCGCGCTCCCCTCGGCCTCGGCGGCCGGTGGCGGGCGGCTGACGGTCGGGCTGCCGGAGGACGGTGGCGGCCCGGAGCGACTCGCGCTGACGGCGCCCGGGGCGGCGGCGGTCGTCGACCTCGTGGCAGGCGGGCGGCTGGCGTCGCTCGTGATCGACGGGCGCGAGATCCTCAAGACCGCCGGATCCGGGCCGATCGCCTGGGGCTCGTTCCCGATGGTGCCGTTCGCCGGGCGGGTGCGCGACGGGATCCTGACGTTCGACGGGGTCGAGCACCGGTTGCCGCTCGGCCTGCCGCCGCACGCCATCCATGGCACGGTCCTCGAGCGCCCGTGGGTGCTGATCGGCGAGGCGACGATCGGGACGGACCTGGGACCGGACTGGCCGTTCCGTGGCCGTGCGATCCAGCGGTTCGACCTCCGGGCGGGATCGCTTGCCTGTCGACTGGAGCTCCACGTCGACGAGCCGATGCCGGCCTCGATCGGCTGGCACCCCTATTTCCGGCGCCGGCTCCAAGGTGTGGACGGCGAGCTCGAACTCGACCTGGACGCCGGCGCGTTGCTGGTGCGCGACGGCGCCGGCATCGCCACGGACAAGGCCGTCGAACCCGGCGCGGGACCATGGGACGACTGCTTCATCGACCTTCGCCGCCCACCCATCGTGCGCTGGCCGGGGTTCCTCGAGCTGACGATCGATTCCGACTGCACGGCGTGGGTCGTCTACACCGTCCCTGAGGACGCCATCTGCGTCGAACCGCAGACCGCGCCGCCGGACGCGGTCAACACCGACCCGACGATCGTCCTGCCCGGCCGGCCGCTCATCGCCGAGATGACCTGGCGCTGGCGGTCACTGGCGAGCTGACGGATCGCGCCGTCTTGGCGCCGCGGGTCGGGATCAGCTGCCTGTCGCGGTGATCGCGGTGACGAGGGTCAACGCTCGGGCGAGCTGGGGATCCGTCAGCGCGGCGATCTGCGCGGGCGTCATCGTGCTGACCTGATCCGGGTCGATCGGGGCGATGGTGCTGGCGCGCTCGACGATGACATCCGGGGTGATCCCCTGGTGCCAGATCTGGCGACCGCCCGGGGTCAGCCACTCGACCGTGCCGACTCGAAGGGCGGACCCGTCCGACAGCGGGAACTCGCCGAGGACCGTCCCGGTCCCGTACGTCTTGATGCCGACGAGCTGGGCACGCCGGGCGTCCTGCAAGGCGCCCGAGACGATCTCCGAGGAACTTGCCGTCCCGCCGTCCACGAGGACGACCAGGGGCAGGTCCGTCGCGAGTCCGCCCGCGGTGACGTTGTGCTTGGTCTCGTTGCCCTGCGCGTCGCGCTCGATGAAGACGACACCCGTCTTGAGGAACTGGCTCGCGACAGCGTCGGCTTCGTTGACGTAGCCGCCCGGATTGCCGCGAAGATCGAGCACGAGACGGTCCGCCCCGGCCGTCTTGATGTCGCCGAGGGCCGCCTTGAGCGCGTCGGCAGCACCCTGCGAGAACTGGTCGAGTCGGATCAACGCGGTGTGGGTGCCCGGGACGATCGCCCAGTTGACCGGGTTGGTCGCGACTTCCGCCCGAACCATGCTGACGTCCCGCGGCGTCCCGTCGGCACCCTGCCTGACCGTCAACTTCACCGTCGTACCCGCTGCGCCGCGAACCCAGCCGACGATATCGTCATTCGTGTGGCCCGTCGTCGGCTTGCCGTCCACCGCGACGAGCTCGTCACCGACGAGGATGCCGGCTCCCGCGGCGGGGCTGCCCTTGAAGACGCCGACCACCAGCGGCAGGCCGTCCTTGGCGGTGTCGATGCGAACGCCGATGCCGACGAACTTGCCGGACAGGTCGTTCGATCGCTGGGCGCGTTCCTGGGGCGTCATGAAGGTCGTATGGCCGGTATCGCCGACCGCCTGGGTCATGCCGTTGATGGCGCCGTAGATGAGCTTGCTGTTGTCGAGGCTGCTCGCGCCGACATACTTGGTATGGAGGATGTCCCAGGCTTCCCGGATGAGCCCGAAGTCCGGCGCCGAGGTGCCCGGAGCCGGGGTCGTCGATCCGAAGCCACCCAAGGCGGGCAGATCCAGACGTCCGACCCCGATCCCGACGCCGAACGTCACCACCAGCGCGAGACCGATGGCTGCGCGACGGAGCTTCGAACCGCGTCCGCGGCCGGCCGCCGTTGACTCCGAGACCAGGGAGGGGCCGGGCACGACAGGTGCCGTGACCGGTGGCTCGGGGTCGGTGGTCGGTTCGGTCGGGATCGGATCGGAGTCCATCGTCGTCATGCTGCTCGTGTGGCGGTGCGCTCTGACGAGCCGCACTGCGCAGGTCGCCGCCGAGCGCTCTGCCCGGTGAAGCAAGCATGCCGCATCCGCGTGGACATGCGATATCGGGAAGGTGAAGGTTCGTTCGCACGCCGACGCTCGTGGCACAGACGTCGCATGCCCCTGGCGTGGGTACCCGGCGAAGTCCGGTCCCCCTTTTGCAATCCACCGAACGACCGGCGGCTCTGGACCCACCGCCCGTCGCTGCGGTAGACTCGCTAATCCCTAGTGGACCAGTCGGAGATGACCGACCACGTGACCGACGCCGCCCTCGCGCCCCAGACTCGAACCGCCATCGGACTCGGACCGCTCCGGCCGGCACCGTCCGGGATGCCCGATCCTGTCGTCACGCCGCCGACCATCGCGGAGGCCGGCGACCCGTTCACGACCGTGCGCGTCATCGACCTGCTCGCGCGTCTCGAACGTGGGGTCCCGGCCCGTCTCGCCGACATCGTCGATCGGCTCAACGCGACCTATCTCGACTGGTGGTTCTCCGGCTCCGTCGTGACCGACGTGGCGCTCCAGCTGCAGGTCAACTGGATGGCCGACTACCGGAACAGTTCCGGCATCGTCGTCGAGGACGGTCCGCTCGGGCCGACCCTGACCATCGAGGATTCGAGCCGGGTGGATCCGTGGATCGTCCGCCAGGCCGCTCGAGCCGCAGCGTCGTGTACCGAGCGGCTGGCCGAGTTCAGCCGCCGCGACCGACCGACGTCGGGCGGCTGAGACCACCGGAGCCGCGACCCAGACCCGATCCAGCGTCCCAGTCATCCGTTCAGGAAGGAACCCGACATGAGCCATCACACCTACGCCAACGAGAACGCCCTGGTCGACAGCCAGTGGGCGCTCGCCCATCTGGATGATCCGAACGTCCGCTTCGTCGAGGTCGACGTCGACACGACCGCCTACGAGCAGAGCCACCTGCCGGGCGCCGCGGCCTGGAACTGGACGAGCCAGCTGGCCGACGGCATCCGCCGCGACATCGCCGGCCGTGAGGATTTCAGCGCGCTGCTGTCCGAGTCGGGCATCGGGCCGGACACGACGATCATCCTGTACGGCGACAACAACAACTGGTTCGCCGCGTGGGCCTACTGGCAGCTGAAGCTGTACGGGCACGACGACGTCCGCATCCTCAACGGCGGGCGCAAGTACTGGCTGGACAACGGCCTGGCACTGTCGGTCGACGTGCCGTCGTTCGTGCCGACCGGCTACCGGCTGCCCGAGGCAGACTTCAGCCTGCGCGCCTTCCGCGACGACATCCTGCCGCGCCTCGGCGACCCCGGGCTGGCGCTCGTCGACGTGCGCTCTCCCGCCGAGTACAACGGCGAGATCATCGCGCCTCCCGGCATGAGCGAGACCGCCCAGCGCGCCGGTCACATCCCCGGTGCCGCGTCGATCCCATGGGCCCAGACGGTCAAGGAGGACGGCACCTTCAAAGACGCAGAGGACCTCGCGACGCTGTACGAGGCCAGGGGCATCACGCCCGACAAGGACATCATCGCGTACTGCCGGATCGGCGAGCGCTCGAGCCATTCGTGGTTCGTGCTCCATGAGCTGCTCGGCTACAGCCGGGTCCGGAACTACGACGGGTCGTGGACCGAGTACGGCAGCCTCATCGGCGTGCCGATCGAGAAGCCCACGCCGGTGGCTGCCGGCTGAGCGACGGGGCGGGGCCCCGTTCCGCGGGGCCCCGACGGTCCGTGGTGCCGGTTTCTGGCAGAGGCTCACCATTCGAGCGCCGGTCAGGGGAATCCTGCCGAACGGTTCGGGTGGTCAGCGGATGTCACCGCATCACGGTCGCAACATCTGACGCCGAGCGTGGGCGTCGCGTCGGCCGACGTGTCGGCGGTCGTGCCACCGGACGAAGGCTCGCGTGACGCGCATCTGTCAGGAATCGGCCGCCGCCGCCCAGATCTCTGCGGCTTGGAGACCCGCGCATGCGCCCCGTCTTGCCTCCGGCCCTTGGCGGGCGGGTAGCGGTCGGCGTCTGCGTGTCGGCAGGGCTCGAATGGACTGCTCCACGCTCGATCGGCAATGAGCGCTGCCAGAGACCGGTCGGATTTCGCTGGTGGAAATGGGCCGCGGCTCAGACCGCCCGCGGCCCCCGCCCGTACCGCGTCATGATCTCCAGCAACCGGGCGTGGGGTAGCGCGTGCGCCGTGATCCCATCGCGTCCTGTCATCGTCTCCGCGGCGACCAGGGCGTTGACGATCGCCTCCTCGGTCGCCTCGATGACCCCGTCGAACAGCGCATCGATCGTGCCGTTCCCGACGCTCCGGACGTCGAGGACGCGGGCGGTAGGGCGATCCTCGTCGTCGGGCGGCAGGCGGTTGCCGGTTCCGAAGGCGATGAACAGGTCACCGCTCGTATGCCCGCCGGTGCCACCGGCGCGCGCGATCCCGAGGCCGGCCCGCTGGGCAAGCCGCTCGCACTGGTGCGGCAATACCGGCGCGTCCGTCGCGATCACGACGATGATCGATCCCGACCCGGCGGGAGGCAGTGCGCGCTTCGACGAGCTACCCGCGTCGTATGGGCTCGGCAACTCGTCGACCCCGATCTCCGAGCCGACTGGCACACCATCGACGCGCAGCCAGGCACGCTTGCCGTAGTTGGCCTGGACCAGCGCACCGACCGTGTAACCGCCGCGATCGTCCGGGATGACCCGAGACGCGGTCCCGATCCCGCCCTTGAATTCGTGACAGACCATCCCCGTCCCGCCGCCGACGTTTCCCTCGGCGACGGGGCCGCCTTCGGCGACGGCCAGCGCCGCCCGCAGATGCTCCGGGCGAACGTGGAATCCGTTGATGT
>Ga0209068_10000339_pt1 | contig 25895 bp, 25 predicted proteins | sample ColStrG_CSR_2012_FD_187200 | JGI IMG/M metagenome (GOLD analysis project Ga0209068, IMG submission 187200) | Freshwater sediment microbial communities in response to fracking from Pennsylvania, USA - Cold Stream Run_MetaG_CSR_2012 (SPAdes)... | ecosystem: Environmental > Aquatic > Freshwater >...
GTCCTACACGGTGCTGCCGGCAACGACCGCCGTGCTGCCTTATGATTCCGAGCGCGACCTCACGCCGATCGCGCTGATGGGCACGAATCCGCTGCTTTTCATCGTCAATGCGCAAGTGCAGGCCAAGACGCTGGGCGAATTCATTGCCCTCGCCAAGGCCAATCCAGGCAAGCTCAACTATGCGACCCCGGGCGCTGCCAGCCAGACGCGATTCGTCGCCGAGCTCTGGAGCGGGCGCGCCGGTATCAAGATGCAACATATTCCGTATCGCGGCGGCGCGCCGGCCGTTCAATCGGTGATCGCCGGCCAGACCGAATTCTCGGCGCTCTCGCCGCTGGTGTCATTGCCGCAAATCGAGGCCGGCAGCTTGCGGGCGCTGGCCGTCGGCAGTCTCGCACGCTATCCGCAGTTGCCGAATGTCCCGACGGTCGCCGAATCCGGCTTTCCTGATTTCGAGGCGATTCAATGGGTCGGCCTGCTCACCACCGCCGGCACTCCAAAGAGCGTGGTCGACCGTCTCAATAGCGAGGTGAACAAGGCCCTCAAGAATTCCGATTTGATCGCCAAGCTGGCGCAAGAGGGCATGTTGCCGGCCGGCGGCACGCCGGATGAATTCCGCAACTTGATCGCAACGGAGATCAAGAACTGGAAAGAGACGGCCCGCGCCGCCGACATCAAGCCTGAGTAGTATTGGCAGAATTGCCGGCCCTTCGACGAGATGGATCCCTGCCGCGGCCCTCCCACATTGCCCCTTTCGTACCTATATGTGCTCTCTATCTCTGCCTATCTTCAGCGTATAATGAGAACAGAACACCCAGGAGGATCGCCATGTCGAAGGGTAACGACAAGAAGACGAAAGCCAGCAAGATCAAACCGAAGGCCCCTGTATCGTCCTACAAACAGGCGCAAGGCAAGGCCGCCCCGATCCCGTTCGCCAAGAGGATCGGCGCCAAGTAAGGTCGTGCAGGGTCGGAGACGTGCGCGAGCCGTCTTCGATCCTGTCCACAACGACACGTAGCAGACCAGGAAAAGCGATGACAAGCGACAGCGGTACGACAAAAAGCCAGCCCACCCCCAAGGCGGCGAGCACCCCGAGCGAAGGGGCCTCGAAGCCGGAGGGAAGTACGCCTTCGAACTACAGCCGAGGCGAAAACCAGAAGCCGGTCACCGACACCTACAAGGACAATTGGAACCGCATCTACGGAAAGAAGAAGAAGCGCTCCAAGTAGCTATCGGCCCAACGATCGTCGGGGCGCCTGCCGTCTGAGCGCTGCCCCGCGCTACCTGCCCCGGCTCAGCCTTCCGCGATGTCCACGAAAGCATTGAAGGCAAGGGAACGTCGCTCGCCCGAGCCGCGAAAGGGCTCGGCTCCGTGGAGGAGCCATCCCGGAAACACGTAGAAATCGGCGACACGCGGCTTGAAGCTGATGAGCGATTTCGAGAATCTCTGCTTTCCCCCGATCAGGAAATTGATGTAGCCGGCCTGCCGGCCGGAAATGTAGGTCTTCTTCTCTTCGTGCTCTTCCTGATCGACGTCCGGGACCCTCAGATACATGACGCCCGAGATGTCGCCGGAATGAAAATGGACCGGGCTCGGCGTGCCGGCGAACTGGCTGACGACCCAAAACGCGTCGAGCCGGATTCGAGCAGCCGCAACGCCCTCCATTCGGTGCACGTAGCGTTCGATCAGACGTTCGGTCTGGCGCGCCAACGATGCTAAATTAGTTGCGGGCGCCCGCCGTGTTCCTGCTCGATGCCGGGCTCAACCTGAACATCCGCGCCTTCCGCAACTTGCGTGAGGCCAACCGGCGGACCGGATTTCTCAAGAAGTCGCTGTTCTGGGCGGAGATCTATCCTTCCATCATCCGTGACGAGCACATCGAATTCATGGCTGAGATCGGACCCGCCTATCTCGGCGTCGGCATGCAATCCATGGATCAGGCCGTGCTGAGGCTGCACCAGCGGCCGTCGGATTCGCCGCGCTTCGAGCAGGCGGTGCGCCAGCTCGCCGCCGTCACCACGATCGAGCTGCAGATCATCTTCGGGCTGCCGGGCGATACGCCGGAGGGATTCCGCCGCACTCTCGACTACGCGCTGTCGCTGCCCGCGAGCGTGCGCGCCTATCATTGCCTGGTGCTGCCCGATGCGCTGATGACTCGCGGCCTTCCCGACTTCGACATGGTGTTCGACCCGCGCGACCTGTCGATGATCTCTTGCCTCGGCTGGAGCGCGGAGGCGATCGCGGCCATGCGGGCGGAGCTCGATGGGCGCGCGCGCGCCGCCGGCGGCAAGGTCGGCAGGTTCTGGTGGTCGTTCCCCCGGCACAGCCACGCCAACGCCATCGCGTGCCCGGCGTGAGCCCGACTGCCGCACCCGCGAGCCCCGACCGCAACGCCGGTCCCGCCGCCTTTCGGCCAGGCGAGGTGCGCCGGCGCTCTGGGCGACGCGTGGCGCTATTGGCGCGCTATCCGGATCGCGATCGGGCGATGCCGCAGTTCATTCCCAATCTCGGGCTCTACATGGTGGAGGCGGCGCTGCGGGCCTCGCGTCTGCCCGGCCCCGAGATCAAGGTCTGGGATGTGACCGGCGGCGACCCGGAGCGGCTCGCAGCTGAAATCATCGACTTCGATCCGGACGTGATCGGCTGCTCGGTCTTCCTCTGGTCGTTCCCGTTCTTCCTCGATCTCATGGCGATCGTGAAGGCCGACGATCCGGCACGCCTGATCGTGTTCGGTGGTCCCTCGGCCCGCCCGGTGATGCTCGATCATGAGCCGCATGCGCAGAAGTCGGGCGCGGTCGACTTGCTGGTCGTCAGCGAAGGCGAGGATACGTTCCGCGAGGTGGTGGAGCTGTCGGATCGATCGCCGGACCCCCTCATGGGAATCGCCGGCCTGGCGCTTCGGGTTGATGGCGGCTGGCGCGAAACCGCCACGCGGCCGCTCGGCGACTTGAACCTGCTGGCATCGCCTTACGAGATGAACCTGGTGCCCGCCGTCGGGCTCGGCGTCCTGCAGACCTATCGGGGCTGTCCGTTCACCTGCACGTTTTGCGAATGGGGCACGATGGAATCGCCGAAGCGGGTTCGCACCGCCGACAGCCTTGCCGCCGAATTTTCCGCCATGGATCGGCTCGGGCTCGGCGCCGCCTTGCTGGCCGATGCCGGGCTCAACCTGAACCAGGCGGCCTTCCACAATCTGCGCGACGCCGCCGACCGCTCCGGCTTCCTGTCGCGGCGCGGCCTGATCTGCGAGGTCTATCCCGCCAAGGTGCGGCGCGAGCATCTCGAATTTCTGGGCAGCGTGGGCAACGCCTATGTGGGGGTCGGGCTGCAATCCTTCGACAACAAGGTGCTCGCCAACGTGGAGCGCAAATACGACGAGGCGCGCTTCGAGGAAACCCTGCATGCGCTCGCCCAGGTGGCGACGCTTGCGGTGGAGATCATCGTCGGCCTGCCCGGCGACGACCCGGAGAGCTTTCGCCGGAATTTCGAGCGGGCGCGGCGGCTGCCCTGCGCGCTACGCGTCTATCACTGCGTAGTCCTGCCCTCGGCCCTCATGGTGCGCTCGCCGCCCGAGCATCGGCTGGACTACGACCCGGTGTCCCTTAAGATGCGCTCCTGCCTCGGCTGGTCGCGCGACGCACTGGCGCGCGAAGCGGCGTTCCTGACCGATCAGGCCGCAAAGTCGGATGGCCGGGCCGGCGAGTTCTTTTGGGTGTTTCCGCCGCCCGGCGTCAGACCGGCGCAGTAGAGGATCTGCAGGGGATATCATGACGTTCTTCCGAACCGTTACGGTGGCGGCGGAGGAATCAGGCCGATCGCCCGGTCTGCTGACGCAGCTGCGCCGCCGCGCGATCGACGGCGTCATCGTCAAAGGCGTCTACGATCGTGCCGCCTGCGAGGCGGTGCGCCGCGACCTCGAGCAAAATCGCCACGGGTTGATCAGAACGGATTTCCCGGCGAAGTTCGCGGCCTTCTTCTACGGCATCAACCTCAATCTCGCGCATCCCGACCTGAAGGATTATTTCGACGCGGCGCCGCGCTTTCGGGAAGGCCTGGCCAAGCTGTTTCCGGGCGAGCTCGATCTGGAAACGCGCCTGACCCGGCTCATGTCCTCGCTTGACGGCGGCACCGGCTACGCGCCGGCCCCGGGGCCACGGCCCGGCCTCGACTACATGTTCACCACCATCCGGGCGCATCTGCCGGGCGGATACATCCCGCCGCATTTCGATGACGAGCAAGCCGCGCGGCCGAGCTACCGACTGTTGTTGCCGCTGATCAAGCCCAATCTGTTCTCGTTCGTGCTCGCGTTCTCGCAGGCGCAGGAGGGCGGAGCCTTGGAAATCTTCAACCTGCACCCGCAGCAGGAAGGCCAGCGCATCGCGGTCGGCGACCGCAGCGTGGCCAAGCCCGATCTCGATACGATCGAGCGGGTATCGTTTCGCCTCACCCCGGGCGACATGATCATCGTCAATTCCGGCCACTATTTGCACCGCGTCACGCCGGTCGTCGGCGCCACTGTGCGCTGGACCGCCTGCAGCTTCATGGCCGAAAGCAAGGCCGGCGATCGCGTCTACTGCTGGGGCTGATGCTTGCGCGAAATACCGCCCTATTTCGATCTGCTCATCGACGGGTTCAGGTCCGGACGAACCGGCCGTCACGTTCATCTCGGATACTGGGACGTGGCCCCGCCGCCGGCTGCGCCATGCACGGCGGATGAATTCGAGGCCGCGCAAGCGCGGCTGTGCGACATTGTCATCGCACTCGCGGAGCTGGCCGACGGCCAGAGCGTCCTCGACGTCGGCTGCGGATTCGGCGGAACGCTGGCCGCCGTCAACGAGCGACGGCAGGACATGCGGCTGGTGGGGCTCAATATCGATCGACGCCAGCTCGATATCTGCCGCACCATCACACCGCATGCGACCAACAGCTTGTCGTTCGTGCTGGCCGACGCCTGCGCAATTCCATTCCGGCCGGTCAGCTTCGATCGACTGGTCTGTCTCGAGGCCATGTTTCATTTCCCGTCGCGGCGCGCGTTCCTGGCGCAAGCGGCCAATACGTTACGCAGCGGCGGACGCCTCGCGCTCTCCGACATCGTGCTGACGAACCCGGGCGATCGCGCCCCGATCGACATCGCGGTGCTGGAACAGACCATCCGGCGCGAATACGGCCCATGGCCCGCACTCTGGGCCGGCTTCGACCATATCCTGGAATCAGCATGCAAAAACGGACTGGTGCTCGAGCGCATCATCGAAGCCACCGACCAGACTTGGCCGACTTACCGGATGACCGCACCCGGCGGCCAAAATGCGCTACCGCCGCGGCCCTCGGCCGGCAACCTGATGCGCTGGCTGCACCACGAGGGCTATTTGTCTTACATCTGCCTGGCATTCACCAAGACGTGAGGCGGCTGGCAGCTATGTCCAAAATGATTTACCGCTTGATCTCGGCCCAATGAGGTTGATAATTCGTCAGTCCATGCTCGGAGAGGAGTCACGAACATTCGCGCGTTTCTCATCTCGTGCATCGCGGCCGCCGTCATCGCGGTCTGCGCCGCCGTCACCCTGCATCAGTACCAGGAGCCCGCCGCGGTCGCGTTCTCGACCTCGGCAGTGCGGATCTGATATCGGCGCATCAAGCTATTCAGCGGCGGCCATCCGGTCACGCGGTGGCGGATTGGTATGTCCGCTGGCAGTCTCCTGGTCGAGCCAAGCGCTGTGGTGCTCCTTCGCCCAGTTGACGTCAACGGTGCCGTCCCACATCGCCTCGAACGCGCCCTCCATGCCGATCGTGCCGATATACGCATGGGCGATCATGGCGGCCACGAACAGGACCGCGACCGTGCCGTGGACCATTTGCGCCAATTGCATTCCTGCGATGTCCGTTGCATAGAACGGAAACATCAGCAGGTAGCCGGTCGCCGCGACGCCGGTGCCGCCGATCACGACGATCCAGTAGATTATTTTCTGGCCGGCATTGAATCGCCCGGCGGGAGGGTGCTTGCCTTTGACCATGCCGCCGCCTTCTTTCAGCCACGCGATGTCGGCTTTGTTGGGGATGTTCCAGGCCACCCACATCAGCAAGATCGCGATCACGCCGAGCGTAAACGGGAAGCTCAGATAGTTATGGGCGTACTTCGCCCATTGCGACCACGTCGCGAAGATCTCCGGTCCGGTCAACGGCAGCAGCAGTTTCTTGCCGAACGTGATATTGAGGCCGGACAAGGCCAGCGCGACGAAACAGGTCGCCGTCATCCAATGCACGAAGCGCTCGAACACGTTGAAACGCACCAGCGTGCGCCCGGACCGCCGGGCCTCGATCCGCACCATTCCGCGATAGAGGTAGAAGAGCACGAGCACCACCAGCATGCCGATGATCGCGGTTCCGCCGATCTTCGGCAGCCAGAGCTCGTGGAACTGCCGCCAAGCGCGTCCGTCGGGCTGCTCGATGTTGTACGACTTGACGTCCGGAATGCTACCGCGACCGCTGATGATGCGCATCTCGCGCAACAGCTGATCCTCTTTCACGGAGCTTGCCGTCGGATTGACGGCGATGTTTGGATTGGGCTGCTGTGCGGACGCCGGCACGACCAGTGCGATCGACAGGAGCGCAAAGGCGCCGACCGCGGAACGAATGCACCAAAGAGGCATCGTCATGTTGGTCGCTCCGTTCATCGATCTACCACGGACAGGTCATTTGCGGTGGTCCGCCCTTACGACTCGATGGTCTCCCGATAGGCCGTCAGCCAGCCCCAGGCACCGGAACCGTAGCCGCGCGTCGCCACCCGTTCCTTGTAGATGTCGGCGACCACCTCGCTGTCGCCGGCGAGCAGCGATTTGGTCGAGCACATTTCCGCGCAAAGCGGCAGCTTGCCTTCGGCGAGACGGTTGGCGCCGTACTTCTCATATTCTTCCTTGGAGCCGTCCAACTCCGGACCACCGGCGCAATAGGTGCACTTGTCCATCTTGCCGCGGGAACCAAAATTACTGACTTGCGGATATTGCGGGGCGCCGAACGGGCACGCATAGAAGCAATAGCCGCAGCCGATGCACAAATCCTTGGAGTGCAGCACGACGCCATCGGCGGTCGTGTAAATGGCCTTGGTCGGGCACACCGCTTGGCAAGGCGCATCGGTGCAATGCATGCAAGCCATCGAGACCGAGCGCTCGCCCGGCTTGCCGTCGTTGATGGTGACGACGCGCCGGCGGTTGATGCCCCACGGCACCTCGTTCTCGTTCTTGCAGGCGGTGACGCAAGCGTTGCATTCGATGCAGCGATCGGCGTCGCAGAGAAATTTCATTCGCGCCATGTCTGCCTCCTCACGCCGCGCTGATCTGGCAGAGCGTGGCCTTGGGTTCCTGCATGCCGGTCACCGGATCAAAGCCGTAAGTGGTTATCGCGTTCACGCTTTCGCCGATCACGATCGGATCGCATCCGGGCGGATATTTGCCGCGCTGATCGACGTTCTGGAATATGCCGGCGTAGTGGAACGGCATCCAAGCCACGCCCTTGCCGACCCGCTCGGTCACCAGCGCCTTCACCCGCGTCACCTTGCCGCTCACCATTTCGGGGCCCCAGACCAGCACGAAGGCGCCGTCCTTGACGCCGCGCTCGGCCGCGTCCGCCGGATTGATTTCCACGAACATGTCCTGCTGCAGCTCGGCGAGCCATTTGTTGGAACGCGTCTCCTCGCCGCCGCCTTCGAACTCGACCAGCCGGCCGGAGCTGAGGATGAGCGGAAACTGCTTGGCGATGCCCTTGTCGACCGCCATTTTCTGCACCGTGAAGCCGATATTGGGGACCCGGAATTGCCGCTCGTCGGGCCGGGTCGGATATTTGGCGACCAGATCCGGACGCGGCGTATAGATCGGCTCGCGATGCACCGGAATCGGATCCGGCAAGGTCCAGGCATTGGCGCGCGCCTTGCCGTTGCCGAACGGAATGCAGCCGTGCTCAAGCGCGACGCGCTGGATGCCGCCCGACAGATCGATCGACCATGAGACGGCGTCGGGATTGCTGCCGCCGATCCGCGCGATCGTCGCCTTTTCGGCGGTGGTGAGATCCGTGTCCCAGCCGAGCTTCTTGAGCACCCCGTAGGTGAATTCCGGATATCCGTCCTTGATCTCGGAGCCGAGCGAGTAGGATCCCTCGGCCAGCAGATTGACCTTCACGGTCGTGCCGTCGGCAGCCTTCTCCTCGCGCTCGACGCCGAAGCGAGCCCGGAACGTTCCGCCGCCGTCCTTCACGTGCAGGTTTGTGTTGTAGAGCGTGTGCGTGCCGGGATGCCGGTATTCCGGCGTGCCCCAGCACGGCCACGGCAGACCGTAATAGTCGCCCTTGGCGGGACCGTCCTTGGCCCGCAACGTGACCAGGTCGAAATCCTTCTGGTTGGCCATATGGAGCTTGAGCCGCTCCGGCGATTGGCCGCAATAGCCGGTGGACCAGCCGCCGCGGTTGATTTCGCGCAATATGTCCTCGGCTACCGGCTGCGCGCCATTGACCTTGATGTTCTTGAACATCCGATCGGCAAAGCCGAGCTTCCTGGCCAGCAGATACATCGCCTCGTAGTCGTCCTTGGACTGGAAGATCGGCTTGACGATCTGCTCGCCCCATTGCAGCGAACGGTTCGAGCAGGTGCGCGATCCCGACGTCTCGAACTGCGTGCAGATCGGCAACAGGTAGGTGTTGTCCTTGCGCTCGGAGAGCACCGCCCAGGTGGTCGGATGCGGGTCGCCGACCACCAGCAGTTCGAGTTGCTCCATGCCCTTGGCGGCCTCGGGCATGCGGGTCACGGTATTGCCGCCATGGCCGAACACGACCATCGCCTTCACGTTGTCCTTTTGCGAGACCTGATCCTTCGGCAGCATCGTGGCGTCGAACCAGCGCGTCGAGGGAATGCCCGAGGTCTCCATCATCTTGATGGGCTTGCCGTCGGCGGCGGTCTGCACGTCGAAGCGCGACGACAGCCAGTCGTACTCGACCTCCCAGACCCGGCCCCAGTGCCGCCAGGCGCCCTCGGCCAGTCCGTAGTAGAGCGGTAGCGACGTGACATCGAGCCCGAGATCGGTGGCGCCTTGCACGTTGCAGTGGCCGCGAAAGATATTGGCGCCGTTGCCGAAACCGCCGACATTGCCGGTCGCCAACAACAGGATACAGCTGGCCCGCACGTTTGCGGTGCCGACCGAGAACTGCGTCTGGCCCATGGCCCAAATCAGCGTCGCGGGCTTGTCTCTGGTCATCATCTCGGCGACGCGGCGAAGCTGCGCGCCCGGAACGCCGGTGACGTTCTCGACCTCCTGGGGATTCCATTTCGCCGCTTCCTTGCGCACCTCGTCCATGCCGTAGACGCGCTGCGCGATGAACTCCTTGTCCTCCCATCCGTTCTGGAAGACGTGCCAGAGGATTCCGTAGATGGTGGCGATATGCGTGCCGCCGCGCACCCGCACATATTCGGTCGCATGCGCGGCGGTGCGGGTGAGGCGGGGATCGATGACGACGAAGTTGGCCCGGTTGAGCTCCTTGCCTTCCAGCAGATGCTGCAGCGACACCGGATGCGCTTCCGCCGGGTTGCCGCCCATGATGACCAGCGTCTTGGAATTGCGGATGTCGTTGTAGCTGTTGGTCATGGCGCCGTAGCCCCAGGTATTGGCGACGCCGGCGACGGTGGTCGAATGGCAGATGCGGGCCTGGTGGTCGACGTTGTTGGTGCCCCAGAACGCGGCGAGCTTGCGGTACAGATAGGCGCCTTCGTTCGAGAACTTGGCGGAGCCGAGCCAGAACACCGAATCGGGTCCCGACTTCTCGCGGATCGCCAGCAGCTTGTCGCCGATCTCGTCGATCGCATTGTCCCAGGAAATCTGCGTCCATTGCCCGTTCACGAGCTTCATCGGATATTTCAGGCGGCGATCGCCGTGCACCAGCTCGCGCACCGAGGCGCCCTTGGCGCAATGGGAGCCGCGATTGATCGGACTCTCGAAGCTCGGCTCCTGGCCGATCCACACCCCGTTGGCGACTTCCGCCGTGACGGTGCAGCCGACCGAGCAGTGGGTACAGATGTTCTTGCGGGTAGTGACTTGGACGCCGGCAGGCGGCGGGGGACCGGCCTGCGCTTTGCGGATGCTGGTGAGCGGCAAGGCACCGAGAGCTGCGAGGCTACCGGCGACGAGGCCAGAGCCGCGCAGGAAACCGCGGCGGTCGAGACCGCCATTCGATTGGCCCGGCAACGCGGCCGCGAGCGCGCCGCGACGGGCCTGGAGTTCCGACCTCCTGATCAGCATGGGCGTCTCCCCTACTTCGGGTACCGGTTGACCCGGTAATAGGTCTTCACGTGCTCGGTTTCGCGGTAACGTGGCTTGCGCTTCTCGTTGTCGGTTTCGGTATCGGCGCGCGCCTCGCCGGCGAGCGGTCCGGCGCCGGCGACCGCCACAGAGGCGCCTGCGCCCAGCGCGCGCAGGAAATCACGTCTGCCGAGCTTGGCTTGGCGTTCTTTCTTCATGGCGTGACCTCCCTCGATCGTCCGCGATCGTCGTCTGGCTTAGGCAGCGCGCGCGAAGGCTTCGCTTTCGATCTGCATGAACACCCGGCCGAGCATTCCGACGCTGCGATAGAACGCGGCCCCTTGCGCCCGCTCCAGGTCGGCGAAGAATCGCGCCATCCAGGGCGCCAGATGCGCTTCGAACAGATCGCGATCGGAACAAGGCGGAGCCGACAATACCTGGCCGGCGAGCCGGGCCATGATCTCGCACAGGGTCGCGGCATGATCTTCCGGCTCCGCCTGACCGGGCGCGCGCTCGATTCCCAAGCGGATCAAATCCTGGCGCAGACGGGCCAGCGGACGCTCATGCAGAAACCCGGTCAGATAATACGAACCGTAGGGCAGAAGCTCGCCGCGGCCGAGGCCGATGAAGAGATCGAAGAACTCGCGCGTGACGCGCTCCTCGCCGGCGCCGCGAGCGGCCTGCGACAGTGCGGCATGCGCAACGCCGAGCGGACTCGCGTCACCTTCGATCTGCGCCAGGCGACAGAGCAGATCGGCAGTGGGCGCACGCGCCAGCAACACCGACAGCAGGGCATATTCGCGCGCGCGCGCGGCATCGACCTCATCGATGTCGCCGGCCGTGACCGTATGTTGGGCATAGAGATCCGGGCGAAGGATCGCGCGATCGATGCCGGTCGCCGATTCCACCGACAGAACCCGCTCTGCCGGCACGCGCGGCCAGTTTGAGATCGACGGCTGTGAAATCCCGATCTTGCGGGCCAGTGCGCCGACGCCGCCAGCGGCGCGGATTGCTTCGTCGAGGCCGATGTCCCGCATCAGGCCATCTCCGAGTATTAGGACCTATTACCTCAGCCTTGCGCGCGCAGGTGCCGGCGTCAATAGCCTTGGGCTATGACCGTCCCATCACTTTATGAATCCGGCAGGGCTCGGCCATGTTTACGGTGCGCAATTGATTGAACGTCCTCAGGCTTCTCCGGTTGCTGCAGCGCAGTATGTTCGCGCTCAGGCTGCGTCGATTCGTCATCCTGTGGCGATGCGCCGATTTTCTGCGACGACTCGCCTTCGATCATGGTCTCGGTCGGCGGGTCGGGCCCGTCGTGAACCGCGGCGTTTGACGCGAGTGCCTCTTGCTTGGCGCCAGGATCGTGATCGGACATCTCGGCGGCACCATCCGCGGCCTTGTCTGCACCGAGTCGGCAGGCCATCTGGGCGCGCAACGCTTCGGCCCCCTCGAGGGGCCCGAAGCCCGCCATCGAACCCGGCGCGTTGAAATCCCAATCATAGTCCGCGAGCCCGACGAAATCCCGGATCTTGGGGTCGGAGGTCCAGACCCGGCGCAGTGCAGCGCGGGTCAGCTCGGCCGGCACGCCGGCCGCGATGAAGGCACGGATGTCGGTCTCTGCCGTGATCGATTCGATCGGAGGCAGGCTGGCGGGATCGAACACCGGAGCGCCCGAATTTTGCGACACATCAAGCACGCTCTGCGATGCACCGGACGCGTCGAGAGATGCGGGCGGCGCGCGTGGCCCGCCCGCATGCTCCGGCACGGCCGCGCTCTCGTGCGGCGGAGACTTTGCCGGCTCGACGGCTTGCGCCGCCGCCTGCTTGCGGCGCGACCAGCGCGATAGAAAGCCTTCGGTCATTCGTCCCGATCCTTGCTGATCGGTCTGCGGCGCGCCAGCGCTTCCGGATCGGCGCGATCGCGCTTGCGCTTGTGGAACGCTTGCTCGACTTGCTCGACATGATGCTCGGCCACGAAGGCTTCGACGATCTCGCGCACCGGGGCCGGCATCGGCACCGCGCCGACGAGATCGTCGCCCGCCTGCGTGAAGGATTCGCCCTCGCTCGGATCGGCCGTCACGGCCAGCAAGTCGTAAGGCGGCTCGGCACCGGTCGGTCGCAGCGCGACCCACAGCGAAGGCACGCCCGAGACCAGATTGTCGCGATAGCGGGCGGCTTCGGTCCGGTAGAGTCCGATATCGATCGAGCCCGCATAAAAGGTGGCCGCCTCGGCGTCGGTTGCAAGCACCGTCCACGGCGCCGCATCCGGCCGTCCCGGCAACACCATGGCGGGCTGCCAGGTGAAATCGATCCACGGACTCGCGGCCTTGCGCCGCTCGACCACGACCCCGACAGGAATGCGCGTGAGCGGGGGCGCGATGCTCATCTGATCGTCCAGGGCGGCAGCGGCTTCACGTGCGCGGAACTCCGGTTTTCGGATCGAGCCAGGACGGCGCGGCGAGCGCCCCGATGATGGAGCGCCGCTCGATCTCATCGCCAGCCGCCGCCCGCACCAGCAGATCGCCCTGTTGGTCGATCTCCCGGTGCAGCCCGTCGGCACCCGCCAGCTGCGCCAGATAGCGCTTCGCCACTTCGCCGAATCCGTTCTCCCGGCAGCTATCGACAGTGGCCATGAGATGGCGCGCGAAGCTCTCGACCAGGCGGCCGGGATCGGGATCGTCGAAACCTTCCTGCTCGAGCGCCGCCGCCAAAGGCCGCACGCCGGGCTCGCCTTCGCCCATCGCCACCGTGCGGATCATGGCGCCGAATACGAGCCATGCCGGCGGTTCATCTTCATCCGCCGCCGGCGGCCAGGCGAGACGCACGCCGCCGACCAATCCGCCGTCGACCCGGATGGCATCGGGCCAATCGAAGCTGATCGGCTTCTCGGGCGGAGCCTGCGCCGCCAGCGCATCGCCGAGCGCGCAAAGCCCGGTATAGAGGGCGCGCCGCGCGGTCCGCAGCGGTTCCTCCGGCTCGAGCACCACCGCGAACTCGGCGAGGTCGAAGCGGCCCACATGAACCAAGGTGCCGGCTCCCTCCGCCGCCGCGATATCTCTGGCATGAGCGAAAGCATCGCCCGCCTCGCGCAGCATGATCAGGCGGAACGGCGGCGGCAGATCGAGCCCCGGCCTCAACGGCGCGCGCGCGCGGCTTTTGGTCTCGAGCGGCATCAAACCTCCCGGACTCGCGATTTCAGCCCGTTGCAACTATAACCTGACCCGCAACCCTGGCCCAGTGCCGGCCCAGGACCGGCACGGCCTCAAGGCGAGGCGGCTTCAATATGGCGGATCGCCCTCGCACTGTCCTGATCTGCTCCTGCGAAGACACGATACCGCTCGATACGCAGGCGGTGCGGCGCGGTTGTGGCGGCAGCCAAGTCACCACCGCGCACCAGCTCTGCCGGGCCGAGCTCGATCGCTACCGCACCGCGGTGGCGGCGGGCGATGCTCTCATCGTCGGCTGCACCCAGGAGGCGCCGCTTTTTTCCGAGATCGCCGCGGCCGGCAATGCCGACATCCGCTTCGCCAACATCCGCGAAACGGCGGGCTGGTCGGCGGATGCGGCGAATGCCGGCCCCAAGATGGCGGCCTTGCTGGCGGTGGCGGCCGAGCCTGCGCCGGCCGTTCCGCTCGTCACCCTGACCAGCGAGGGCGTGATCCTCATTTACGGTCGTGACGAGCAGGCGATCGAAGCCGCCGATCTGCTCAAGGATCACCTCGACGTGACGGTTCTCATCACGCCCCCCGCCGCCGTGGCCCCGAAAAGGGTCACCGATTTTCCGGTGGTGAAAGGCATCATTCGCCTCGCGAAAGGCCATCTCGGCGCCTTCGAGCTGACCATCGACGACTATGCGCAACCTTCGCCGTCATCGCGCGGTTTGCTGGCCTTCGGCCCGGCCCGCGATGGCGCCGTGTCGCGCTGCGACGTCGTGCTCGATATTTCGGGCAACGCGCCGCTGTTCCCGGCCGCCGATCTGCGCAACGGCTATCTGCGGGCCGACCCGGGCGATCCAACCGCTGTGCTCAAAGCGGTGCTCGAGGCGCGCGATCTGGTCGGCACCTTCGACAAGCCGAGCTACATCACATTCACTGAAGAGCTCTGCGCCCATTCGCGATCCCGCATCGTCGGCTGCACGCGCTGCCTCGATCTTTGCCCGACCGGCGCCATCGCGCCGGCGGGCGATCACGTGGCGATCGATGCTCGCATCTGCGCCGGCTGCGGACAGTGCGCTGCCGTGTGCCCGACCGGCGCTGCCTCCTACGCGCTGCCTCCGGCCGATTCGTTGATGCGCCGATTGCGCGTGCTGCTGACCTCCTATCGGGACGCCGGCGGCGAGCGCGCGATCGTGCTGATGCACGACGAGCCCCATGGCACGCCGCTGATCGATGCGCTGGCGCGTTTCGGCGACGGGCTGCCGGGCAATGTGCTGCCGTTGGGTGTGAACGAAGTCACGCAGGTCGGCCTCGAAGCCGTCGCCGCCGCCTTCGCGTATGGGGCCGCCGGGCTCGCGTTCCTGCTGCGCGAAAAGCCGCGGCACGACGTCTTGGGTCTGACCCAGACGCTGGGCCTGGCGGAGCCGATCCTGCTCGGCCTGGGATTTGGACCGGGGCGGGTGACGAGGATCGAGACCGATGATCCGGATGTGTTGGGCGAGACGCTGCGGGCCATGACCGTGCCTGCGCCCGCGGCACGGCCCTCCGGCTTCCTGCCGGCAGGCCCCAAGCGCGAGGTGCTTCGCCTGGCGTTGCGCGAATTGCACGGCGCGGCGTCGGCACCCGTCGACGTCATCGCGTTGCCGGCGGGCGCGCCGTTCGGTGCGGTGGAGATCGATGCGAGAGCCTGCACGCTCTGCCTCGCCTGCGTGTCGGCCTGCCCGACCGGTGCGTTGCTGGACGATCCCGAGCGGCCGATGCTGCGCTTCGTGGAGGACGCCTGCGTGCAATGCGGATTGTGCAAGGCGACGTGTCCGGAGAAGGTGATAAGTTTGAGGCCGCAGCTCGACTTCCGGGCGGCCACATTGCCGGCACGCGTCCTGAACGAGCAGGAGCCGTTCTGCTGCATCCGCTGCGGCAAGCCGTTCGGCGTCAAGAGCACGATCGAACGCGTCGTCGCGACGCTCGCCGACAAGCACTGGATGTATCAGGGCGCCGACCGTCGGCTCGACTCCATAAAGATGTGCGCGGACTGCCGCGTGATCGCGGTGACCGAGGCCGAGCTCGGCGCCGCCGGCGGAGCCGCGCGCGCGGATGCGCGCACGACCGACGACTATTTGCGTGAACGCGAGGAACGGGAGCGGCCGCCGAAGCGGAAGGAATGAGTCGACAGAATTTTTGGGCTACTTTTTCTTCGTCGCTTTCTCCAGGAAATTCACCAGTGCGGCGCGCTCTGCGGGCAGTCCGATCCGCTGCTCCGGCATCTTGGTGCCGGGCGTGAATGTTGCAGGACCGAGCTCGAACAGCTTCGACACCGTCTCCGGGGTCCAGACGATGTCGAGCGACTTGAGCGCAGGGGAAAAATTGTAGCCCGGCAGGGTCGCGATCCGGCGGCCGAAAAGACCGGCGAGCGTCGGGCCGGCGCGGTTGCCTTCGTCCGGCTGCAGCGTGTGACAGGCCACGCAGGCGCGAAAGACCTGCGCGCCCGGATCGCCCGCATAGGATGCGAGCGGATCCTCCGGGCCGCCGATCGTCATCGCCTCCATCGGCTCGCCGCTGCGGGCGTTCCAGCGGCGGATGATCCGGTCGGCGCCGCCGGTGAGCAGGGTGTTCCCGTCGGGAAAAAACGCGACCGACCAGACCGGCAGCCCGGGCCCGACCAGTGTGCGCTCGACCCTGCGGGCGGCGCGGTCGATGATGGCGATCGAACCGCCGATGCCGGCCGCCGCGATCAGCGCGCCGTCACGCGAGACCGCAATCGCAATGACCGGCGTGTTTCCGGCCGCGACCCGCCCCCGCAGGTCGCCGGCCCCGGACAGGACGTAGACGCTTCCATCCGCCCCCGCGGTGACGATGTCGCCGTCGGGAGCGACCGCAACCGTATTGAGAGGCGCCGGCAGCTTCGCGATGACGGGGGCGCCGTTGCCAGCAAGCCGCCATAGGCGCACGGTCGCGTCATAGCCGGCGGTCACCACCGCGTTTCCGTCGGGCGTGAACGCGATGCCGTTGACGTTTTGAGAATGACCTTCGAGCACCCGCGGCGCGCCGGCCGCAAGCGGCCAAAGGCGGGCGGTGTGGTCCCACGAGGCCGATGCGAGCTTGCTTCCATCGCGCGAGACGGCCAGCGCCACCACCGGCGCCGCGTGTCCTTGCAGCACTGAAAGCGGAGCCTGTTCACCCGGCCCCCAGATGGCGATGCGCGCATCCTCGCCGCTCGTTACGGCGCGACCGTCGTTCAGCAACGCAACCGCGTTGACGGCACCATCATGGTAGCGCAGCACCTGCTCGGCCGCGTTTCGCTCGAGCGACCAGCGGATAGCGGATGTATCGAAGCTGCCCGAGATCGCGGTCTTGCCGTCAGGCGAAATCGCCAGAGCCCGGACCGGTCCGCCGTGCCCGCGCAGCTGCGCATGCGCGGAGCAAATCGGGATCAGCGCAATTGCGACGATCGTGCAACAACGGGCCAGATTGTTTTTCATCTCATTCGGTGCTCGACATTCGGCCCTGAGCGTACTTTCCTCGCCACGCTCGTTGACACCCCCGCCAAACCTCCGGTTAAGCGCTTGTTACATATCATCAATCGACGAACGCGCCCATCATCGAAGAATGTTTACGCTGATTTGAACCTGCCAACACCTTGCCGCGACCAATCATTGTCGCAACGGGCAGCGACCCTGACGCGATACCCCCCTACCTCGCGCAGATGGAGAGAGCGGATGCGTACGATCATTTCTCTTGGAATCGCCACGATGCTCGTCCTCGTCGCCGTCGGCTCATGGGCCACAACGGGCGGCTCGCAGGTTCAGCCGCAACATTCCGGCGCCAAGATCGTCCCCCTCGAGCTCATGATGAATGCCAAGAATCTCCCAGTTCAGCAGTACGACGCGATCTAGAGAACAGAATGCCCAGCCGGGCTTGGTTCCTGGTTCAGAGACACCAACACGATCGCGCCGACGGGCGCCCACTTCGGTGGGCCCAATTTTTCCAGCGTCCCGTTATGCGAGATTTTGCCGGGAATTTGCTTTGAGATTCACGTTCCCCGCACACACGTACCGCCCCATCGCGCTCAATCACTGCAGGCGGCAGCACCAACGTCTCCGTCCAGGACCAAGTCATCTCCCTCGCGGTACCCTGATCCAACAACAAAGTCCCCCGCCGAATCTCTCCTTTCGCGATTTTACCTCCTCATACGCGATCAGTTGGCCATACATCCGGCTGATTTATCGCGTGCATTCGCCACCACACACTTCAACTACCAAACGTCCCTTCAATCAGAACCCAGTGACATCATATTCGAGACGGAGGCTCCGATGCGCAGAACGACTCTTGTCGTCATGACAACGTCCCTCATCGTAGCGGGCATTGGAATTTTGGCGATGCTGACACACGTCGCCGCCGATCCTAAGCGGGACTCGACAGACAAACCAGCAATCGCCGTGGTTTCCCCGCTCGAGATCATGAAGCACAGCGGAAAGGACCTTCCGCCCGCGACAAACGCGGAACCGTTTTAAGCGCCGCACGGTTAAACTGAACCCTCGTTAGAATATCCGAAGCGCGGTCGTCAGCGTGGTCCACACGCCCCAGGCCAGCGGAATTCCGACAAACGCCCAGAACAAAGCCGCCTTGGCGTCAAACCCGCCTTTGCCGATACCGAACGAGCCGCTCGGTGTGGCGGCCGCGCCGGTGCGGCCTTGTGCCTGCAGCATCGCCACCTCTTCAGGCTTCATGAACCAGCGGTCGGCAAGCGGCCTGACCAGCAAATTGCACACAAAGCCGAGCACCAGCATTCCGGCCAGGATATACATCGTGAAATCGTAGACGGAATCACGCGGCACGCCGGCCGCGATCTGCGCCTCACGAATGTAGTTCACCACGACCGGACCGATGATGCCGGCGGTCGACCACGCGGTGAGCAAGCGGCCGTGAATGGCGCCCACAAATTGCGTGCCGAAGATGTCGGCGAGGTAGGCCGGAACGGTGGCGAAGCCGCCGCCATACATCGAAAGGATGACGCAGAAGAAGGCGACAAACAGCGTCTTGCTGCCGAAATGCGCCGCCCATGGCGCCGCCGCATAGAGCGCGATGCCGAGCAGAAAGAAGGTGTAGTAGGTGTTCTTCCGCCCGATATAGTCCGATAACGACGCCCAGAAGAACCGGCCGCCGATGTTGAACAATGACAGGAGCCCGGTGAAGCCGGCCGCGATGGCGGCGATGGCGGCGCGCTGGCTGTCGTCGAGCGCAAGGAACTTGAGCTCCGGATGACCGATCAGCGATCCGCCGAAAATTTCCTGCAGCATCGGCGACGCCATCCCGATCACGCCGATGCCCGCGCTGACGTTGAGGCAGAGCACTCCCCAGATCAACCAGAATTGCGGCGTCTTGTGCGCGTCCCTGAGATGGACATGCTTCTGCGTGATCATCGCATTGGCGCGATCCGGGGGCGTCCAACCGTCCGGCCGCCACCCGGTGGGCGGCACGCGATAGCCGAACGCGCCGACCAGCATGAACACGAAATAGATCGCGCCCATGGCGATGAAGGTCTGCCACACGCCGACCGAGTCCGGCGTGCGGAATAGGTTCATCAAGAGATCGGCCAACGGCGCCCCGATCATCGCACCGCCGCCGAAACCCATGATGGCCATGCCGGTCGCCATGCCGCGTCGGTCCGGGAACCATTTGACCAGGGTCGATACCGGCGAGATGTAGCCCAGCCCTAGCCCGATGCCGCCGATCACGCCCGATCCGATCCACATCATCCAGAGCTGATGGGTGATGACGCCGACCGACGAGATCACGAGCCCTCCGCACCAGCACAGAGCCGCAACCACGCCCGCTTTGCGCGGGCCGACGCGCTCGAGCCAGCCGCCCCAAATCGCGGCAGAGGAGCCGAGAAAGACGAAAAACAACGTGTACATCCAGCCGAGGCTCGAGATTCGCCAATCGCACGTCGTCGTAAACAGCTCCCCGAGCAGTGTCAGGTCGGCGCAGGCATTCGACTTCGTAATGCCGATTGCGCGCGACAGCGGCAACCAGAACACGCTGAAGCCGTAGGCCATACCGATGCAAAGATGGATGCAGAGCGCGGCTGGCGGGACCAGCCAGCGATTGAAGCCCGATTTGGCAATCGTTCTTTCTCGGTCGAGAAGTCCGGCCTTGGAGCCGACAAGCCCGCCAGCCTGTTCGATCGTCGCCATGGCGTATCTCCCAATAGGAGCGTTTCCCGTGTTTGGCGCCCCTTATCGGGGCGTCTTACTTTGTTTTAGCTTCTCGATGTTCCCTCTTTGCAATCTCTCGACGGCTTGGCGCGAGAGAGGATCAAGGCCGTGCCCGCCGCGATCAAGATGATCGACGATCGCTGATCTCATGCGCGGATCCCAATATTTCTGCAGGTGATCCGCGATGCCGGCGACGGCTTGATCGTCACCTTGGCTCGCGAAAAACTTGCCGATTTGATTGGCCATGTAGGCCAGCTTGTCAGGCGACATGAGCGGCAGCCTCCATGGAGATGCGGCCGGGATGAGTGAACACCTCGAAGCCGTCGTTTCGCGCAATCGCCACCAGCGTAATGCCTGCGGCTTCCGCGGTGCGGACCGCCAGCGCCGTCGGTGCCGAAACCGCGACCATGACGGACACGTCGATGGCGGCCGCCTTCTGCACCATCTCGACCGAGACCCGGCTCGTCAGCAGCACCATCCCGCTGCGGCCGGGGATTCCGTCGCGCGACAAGGCGCCGCCGAGCTTGTCGAGGGCATTGTGCCGGCCGACATCCTCCCGCAGCGCCACGAGCCCCCTCTCGGGTTGCCAGAAGGCAGCCGCGTGCATGGCGCGGGTTTGCCGGTTCAGCTCCTGCATCGGCGCCACCGTCTCGAGCGCGCGCATGATCTGCGTGGTCGTAAAACGTTGCCCCTCGCTGACGCGCGGCGTCGGACGCATCGCTTCGTGGAGACTCTCGATGCCGCAGAGCCCGCATCCGGTCGGCCCGGCGAGATGCCTGCGCCGTTCGCCGAGCGCGACGCCATGCGGCGCCTTGAGCCACATCCGCAGCTCGATGCCGGCATCTTCCTCGACGATCTCCAGGTGCTCGATCTGGTCGCGAGACGAGATCACCCGCTCCGTCAGGCTGAAGCCGAGCGCGAAATCCCGCAGGTCCTGCGGCGTCGCCATCATGACCGCATAGGAGCCGCCGTTGTAGGTGAAGGCGATGGCGGTCTCTTCCGGGATGACGCGCTCGCCGCCGGCGACGCCGGCCGCCCGATAGGCTGTTCGGGAAACGCGAGCGAGCGGCAGCGCCACGGCGTTACTCCGCGGCCTCGATGACCGGGGCGACGCGGCGGCTCTTGCGCGCGAGCTCACCGTATTCCTCCTGCCATTCGCTCGGGCCGTTCGAGGGCGAAATCTGAACGGCGGTGACCTTGTATTCCGGGCAATTGGTCGCCCAATCGGAATAGTCCGTCGTGACGACGTTGGCTTGCGTGTCGGGATGATGGAACGTCGTGTAGATCACACCCGGCGCCACGCGCTCGGTGATGAGCGCGCGTAGCGTGGTTTCGCCGGCGCGGCTCGCGAGCTTCACCCAATCGCCGTCGCGAATGCCGCGCTGCTCGGCATCGTGCGGATGGATCTCGAGGCGATCCTCCTGGTGCCAGACCACATTGGGGGTCCGCCGCGTTTGTGCGCCCACATTGTACTGGCTCAGAATCCGGCCGGTGGTGAGCAGCAGCGGGAAGCGCGGGCCGGTCCGCTCGTCGGTCGGTATATATTCGGTCACCACGAACTTGCCCTTGCCGCGCACGAAGCCGCGGATATGCATCACCGGCGTGCCCTCGGGCGCCTTGGCGTTGCATGGCCATTGGACCGAGCCGAGCGCGTCGATCAATTCGTAGGACACGCCCGCGAAGGTCGGCGTGAGCCGCGCGATCTCATCCATGATCTCGGAGGGATGTGCATAGCTCATGGCGAAGCCCATCGCCTCGGCGAGCGCGATGGTGATCTCCCAATCCCCAAACCCGTTGCGCGGCGTCATCACCTTGCGCACCCGCTGAATGCGCCGCTCCGCATTGGTGAAAGTGCCGTCCTTCTCGAGGAAGGTCGAGCCCGGCAGGAAGACATGGGCGTAGTTGGCGGTCTCGTTGAGGAACAGGTCGTGGACCACGACGCATTCCATGGCGGCGAGGCCGGCCGCGACATGATGCGTGTCCGGATCGGACTGCAGGATGTCCTCGCCCTGGATGTAGATTCCCTTGAAGGAACCGTCGACGGCGGCATCGAGCATGTTGGGGATGCGCAGACCAGGCTCCACATCGAGCGCAGTTCCCCACAGCGCTTCGAACATGGCGCGGGTGGCATCGTCGGAGATGTGCCGGTAGCCGGACAGCTCGTGCGGGAACGAGCCCATGTCGCAAGCCCCCTGCACATTGTTTTGGCCACGCAACGGATTAACGCCGACGCCGGGCCGCCCGATATTGCCGGTCACCATGGCGAGATTGGCAATCGCCATCACGGTGGTCGAGCCCTGGCTGTGCTCGGTCACGCCGAGACCGTAATAGATCGCGCCGTTGCCGCCGGTCGCATAGAGCCGCGCCGCCGCGCGAATGGCGTCGGCCGGTACGCCCGAGATCTTCGCCACCGCATCCGGGCTGTTGCGTGGTTCCGACACGAACGCCGCCCAGTCCTCGAACTCGTCCCGATCGCAGCGCTCGCGTACGAAGGCTTCGTTCACCAGGCCTTCAGCCACGATGACATGCGCCATGGCGGTGAGGACCGCGACATTGGTGCCGGGCCGCAGCGGCAGGTGATGGGACGCGTCGACGTGCGGCGTTCGCACCAGGTCGATACGGCGCGGATCGATGACGATCAGCTTGGCGCCCTGGCGCAGCCGCTTCTTCAGGCGCGAGGCGAAGACCGGATGGCCGTCGGTCGGGTTGGCGCCGATGACCACCACCACGTCGCTTTCCTCGACCGAGTCGAAGTCTTGCGTGCCGGCCGAGGTTCCGAAGGTGGTCTTGAGACCGTAGCCGGTCGGCGAATGGCAGACGCGGGCGCAGGTGTCCACATTGTTGTTGCCAAAGCCGGCGCGGATCAGCTTCTGCACCAGGAAGGTCTCTTCATTGGTGCAGCGCGACGACGTGATGCCGCCGATGGAACGCTGGCCATGCTCGGCCTGGATGCGCTTGAATTCCGAGGCGGCGTGGCCAAGCGCTTCGTCCCATGACACTTCCCGCCACGGGTCGGTGATCTTTTCGCGGATCATCGGCTTGAGGATGCGTTCCTTGTGCGTCGTATAGCCCCAGGCAAAGCGTCCCTTGACGCAGGAATGGCCGCGGTTCGCCTTGCCGTCCTTGTAGGGCACCATGCGCACGACTTCCTCGCCGCGCATCTCGGCCTTGAACGAGCAGCCGACCCCGCAATAGGCGCAGGTGGTGACCACCGAATGCTCGGGCTGGCCGATCTCGATCACGGACTTTTCCGTCAGCGTCGCGGTCGGACACGCCTGCACACAGGCCCCGCAGGAGACGCATTCCGACGCCAGGAAGGATTCCTCCATTCCGGGCGAGACGACGGAATCGAAGCCGCGTCCCGCAATGGTCAGCGCAAACGTGCCCTGCACCTCTTCGCAGGCCCGCACGCAGCGGGAGCACACGATGCATTTCGACGGGTCATAGGTGAAATACGGATTGGACTCGTCCTTGCCCGGATCCGGATGCTTGGCCCCGTCATAGCCGTAGCGCACATCGCGCAGCCCGACGGCACCCGCCATGTCCTGCAGCTCGCAATCGCCGTTGGCGGCGCAGGTGAGACAATCAAGCGGATGGTCGGAGATGTAGAGCTCCATCACGCCCTTGCGCAGACGCTTGAGCCGATCGGTCTGCGTTCGCACCACCATGTCGGCGGCGACGGGCGTCGTGCATGATGCCGGCGTGCCGGCGCGCCCCTCGACCTCCACCAGGCACAGGCGGCACGACCCGAAGGCCTCCACCATATCGGTTGCGCAGAGCTTGGGGATTTGCGTGCCCATCTCCATGGCGGCACGCATGATCGAGGTGCCTTCCGGAACCCTCACTTCACGGCCGTCGATCGTGAGCGTCACCCTCGCCAGCGCCCGCGAGGCGGGCGTGCCGTAGTCGATCTCATGAACGAGCGACATGGCGATCTCCTTTATTCCGCGGCTTGGCGCCGAGGTTCGGCGCCGAAATCCTCAGGGAAATGGTTGAGCGCGCTCATGACCGGATACGGCGTGAAGCCACCGAGCGCGCAGAGCGAGCCGAATTTCATGGTGTTGCAGAGGTCTTCCAGCACGGACAGGCTTTCCGCCCGGCCTTCGCCCTTCATGATCCGGTCGATGACCTCGACGCCGCGCGTGGAGCCGATGCGGCACGGCGTGCACTTGCCGCAGGATTCGATCGCGCAGAACTCCATGGCGAAGCGCGCCTGCTCGGCCATGTCGACCGTGTCGTCGAACACCACCACGCCGCCGTGCCCGATCAGCCCGTCGCGGGCCGCGAACGCCTCGTAGTCGAACGGCGTGTCGAACAGCGCACGCGGGAAATAGGCTCCGAGCGGCCCGCCGACCTGGACGGCGCGAACCGGCCGGCCGCTCGCGGTGCCGCCGCCGATGTCATCGACGAGCGCGCCGAGCGTGATGCCGAACGCGGTCTCGAACAGCCCGCCATGCTTGATGTTGCCGGCGAGCTGGATCGGCATCGTGCCGCGCGATTTGCCCATGCCGAAGTCGCGATAACAGCTCGCTCCCTGGTCGAGAATGACGGGCGCCGAGGCAAACGACAGGACATTGTTGATGACGGTCGGACGGCCGAACAGGCCCTTGTGCGCGGGCAGCGGCGGCTTCGCCCGCACGATGCCGCGCCGGCCTTCCAGACTTTCCAAGAGCGAGGTTTCCTCCCCGCACACATAGGCGCCGGCGCCGACCCGGACCTCGATGTCGAAGGCCAAAGACGAATCCGCAACCCTCGGCCCCAACAGCCCGCCGCGCCGTGCCGCCGCAAGCGCGGCCGCAAAGGCCGCTATGGCATGCGGATATTCGGAGCGGATGTAGACGTAGCCTCTGGTCGCACCGACCGCGAGCGCCGCGATCGTCATGCCCTCGATGAGCACGAAGGGATCCCCCTCCATGATCATCCGGTCGGCAAACGTTCCGCTGTCGCCTTCATCGGCATTGCAGACGATGTATTTCCGCGGTCCGCCCGCCTGCGCCACCGTGCGCCACTTGATGCCGGTCGGAAACCCGGCACCGCCGCGCCCGCGCAACCCGGACCCGATGACCTCGTTCACGGTCGCTTCCGCGCCGAGCTGCAGCGCGCGTTGCAGGCCTCGGTAGCCGCCATGCGCCCGGTAATCGTCGAGGGAACGGGGGTCGACGACACCGCAGCGTGCAAAGGTGAGCCGCGTCTGCCGTTTGAGCCATGGGATATCATCGACCAGGCCCAGGCGAAGGCGATGGGCGGCGCCGCCGAGAAAGCCGGCGTCGAGCAGGCTCTCTATGTCGTCTGCCGCCACCGGCCCGTAGGCGACACGACCCAAGGCCGTCGCGACCTCGATCATCGGCTCGAGCCAATAGAGCCCGCGCGAGCCGGTCCGCACGATCTCTGTTGCAATACCGCGACGCCTGGCGGCATCGAGCAGGGCGGTCGCCACCTCTTCGGCGCCGACCGCGAGGGCGCCCGCGTCACGCGGAACATAGACGCGGGCGCTCATCGCTGCGCCTCGACCAGCAGCGCATCGAGACGCTTGGCATCGAGTCGCCCGACCACACGGCCATCGAGCATGGCGGCCGGCGCCGTGGCGCATAAACCGAGGCAATAAACCGCTTCGAAGCTGACGCTGCGGTCCGCGGTCGTGTTTCCCAACGCGACGCCGAGCTTGGCCTGCGCGCGGGCCGCGAGCGCGTTTCCGCCGGCAGCCTGACAGGCTTCCGCCCGGCAAAGCTTCAAGACATGCCGTCCGGGTACTTCACCCCGGAAGTCATGATAGAACGTGACGACGCCGTGCACCTCGGCACGCGAGAGGTTGAGCGCCTCCGCCACCATCGTGACGGCGGCCTCCGGAACATGCCCAAACGTCTCCTGCAATGCGTGCAGGATCGGCAGCGTCGGGCCTTCCCGCGCGATATGCGCAGAAATGATCGCAGCCGCGCGTTCAGCATTCCAAGGTTCGTAGCTCGACACGCTCTTGCACCGTTGTTCAAGTCGGAACAGCTAGTGTGCCATCTCTGACACTTGCTACGTGCCGAGCAGTGCGGCTTCCCTCGCCTCGAGCCGAGCGAAAGTCATTTCTCGGCGAAGGTCAGATCTCGGTTCTCGGTCGGGTCGAGGGGGCGCTCCACACGCGCAGACTCGCGGAAGCGCCCCCCACCCCGTCCTTCTCCCCGCATGCGGAGAGAAGGAGAGCGCCTGCGCCCCAGCACAGGTGCGAAACGAGCATCAGAACTCACGACACTAGCTAGAGC
>Ga0209068_10000340_pt1 | contig 25869 bp, 22 predicted proteins | sample ColStrG_CSR_2012_FD_187200 | JGI IMG/M metagenome (GOLD analysis project Ga0209068, IMG submission 187200) | Freshwater sediment microbial communities in response to fracking from Pennsylvania, USA - Cold Stream Run_MetaG_CSR_2012 (SPAdes)... | ecosystem: Environmental > Aquatic > Freshwater >...
CGGTTGGAGGCATAGATTTCCGCCACCACCACCATCACCAGAGCGCGACCGATGGAAAGCCGCATGCCGGCCAGAATGATCGGGAGCGCGGCCGGCAGCACGATCTTGGTCAGCACCTGGCGTTCGCTCGCCGTGAACGAGCGCGCGGTCTCGATCAGGCGCGGATCCACCTGGGCGACGCCGGTCTCGGTATTGATGATCATGATGATCACCGATCCGATGAAGACCAGCGCCACCTTCGAGGTGAAGCCGATGCCGAGCCAGATGATCAGGAGCGGCAGGAAGGCGACCTGTGGGGAAGCGTAGAGCGCGGCCACGAACGGCTCCGCCGTGGCGTTGATCAGCTCCGAGCGCCCCATCAGGATTCCGATCGGCACCCCGACCACCACGGCCAGCGCGAAGCCGGCGGCCGTTACGCCTGCGGTCGCCGCCACATGGGGCCAGATGCTGCCGTCGCCGAGCATCTCGGCGAATTTCGCCACGATCAGGCTCGGGCTCGAGGCGAACAGCGGATCCACCATGCCGGCGCGCGAGGCCGTCTCCCAGATCGCCAGGAATGCCGCCAGCGTGCCGAAACGCAATGCATAGATGAGCGCCGTGCGACCGAAGAAACGTGTGCCGGATGAGGGCTCGGAGTCCTTCGTGTCTCCTGCAGGCACTGAAATATCCGATGAGGTCATGGTTCGGGCATCCGGCCGCGCGGTCAGGCCGCGGCCGCTTGCGCAAACGTCATCATGCCGATGCCGGTGGCCCAGGGCTTGACCGCCTCGTAGACGATCGTTTCGCCCTTGCGGCCGGCAAGCGCGCCGGCGAGCGCGACCCAGCTCAACAGCTCGAAGGCTCCGGCGCCGGCAGCCGCGAGCTCGGAGCGCGAATAGCGCGCCAGCCGATCCATATTGCCGCCCGCCATCGCCGACATGAATTGTTGATCGAAATCCGTATCGATGACGCCGTGGTTGCGCTCGCCCGGATCGTGGGACAGCCCGCCGGTGGCGATCAGCCCGATGCGCTGTTTGGACCGCGCCGCCACCTTGCCGATCACGCGCCCGAACTCGAGGCAGCGCCGCGCGGTCGGCTGCGGGACGGCGAGCGTGTTGAAGAAGATCGGCACCACCGGACGGTCCATGCGGGGATTCAGGAAATGCAACGGCACCATGGTGCCGTGATCGAACTCGAGCTCATAGGCGAAGCTCGGCTCGATGCCCTCGTCATAGCTCGTCTCCAGAAGCTCGGCGGCGAGCTCCGGATCGCCCTTGATCTCGGTCTTTTCGATCTGCAGCCAGGGCTCGATCGGTCCCCGATAGGAGGCGGCGCGGCCGACGCAGAAGGCGCCGATGTGATCGAGAAAGAAATTCGCCCAATGCTCCGATGTGAGCAGAACGAGGACCTGCGTCCCGCTGGCATCGAGCTCCCGGCGCAGCCGCTCGAAGCCGCCGTAGATGCGGTCCTTTTGCGCCTGCGGCGCCGCATTGGCCCAAGCCGTCATGCCGGGCGCGTGGCTCACCGCGCAGGCGAAGCTGATCGGCATCCTATTCTCCGCGAATGGCTTTGAGGTAATCGGGTTCCGGCATCTCGTGCAAGAGCGTGAATGGCCGCAGCAGCAGGCCGTGCACCCCCAGGGCATAGAGCTTCCGGACATTCATGCCGGTGAGCGCGGCGCGCTCGTCCGGCGTCAGGTCGTAGGCGGCGGAGAATTTCTCGGCCGACTGGAAAAAGGCGTCGCGGCAGGCGGGCTTGCGGTTGACGTCCCGGATCAGCTTCTGCAAGGCGTAAAGGCTCATGCGTCCCATCCGTCTCTTCGATTGGACCGCCGCTATGTAGACGGCGCCGCCGCTCGCCCGCAAGCCGCCGCAGGGTCGCGGTCCAGCCCTTGTGTCGGCCCTCCACGTCTCTATAACGGGCGCCGCTGTTCGAGGATGTAACGCATATGCGCCTGGCAAGCTTCAAGGTGGACGGCCGCTCGAGCTACGGAGCGGTCACCGACGGCGGGATCATCGATCTTGGCCGCAAGCTCCCGAAATACCCGACGCTGCTCGATGTGTTCCGCGCCCAGGCGATCGGCGAGGCCCGCGCCGCCGCGACCGGTCAGGGCGACCACCGGCTCGCCGATGTGGAAATGCTGCCGCCGATTCTCAGCCCCGAGAAGATCATCTGCGTCGGCATCAACTATCCGGAGCGCGCGACCGAATACAAGGATCGGGCCGCCGTGCAGCCCAAATATCCGAACCTGTTCTGCCGCTTTCAGGGCTCCCTGGTCGGCCACGGCCAGCCGATCGTGCGGCCCAAGGTGTCGGAAAAATTCGATTACGAAGGCGAGGTCGTGCTGGTGATCGGCCGCGAGGGACGGCACGTCCCGGTCGAGCAGGCGCTCGGCCTTATCGGCGGCCTGACGCTCGGCAATGAAGGCAGCGTGCGCGACTGGCTGCGCCACGGCACCCTCAACGTGACACAGGGCAAGAACTTCGATTGCTCCGGCAGCCTCGGTCCCTGGATCGTGCCGGCGGACGATCTCGATCCCGGCAAGCCGCTCCATCTCATGACCCGGGTCAACGGCGAGCTGCGCCAGGACGATACCACCGACCGCCTGACCTGGGGCTTCGCCTGGCTCATCAATTATATCAGCACGTTTACGACCCTGCGGCCCGGCGATCTGATCTGGACCGGCACGCCGACCGGCGCCGGCGGCCACCAGACGCCGCCCAACTGGCTCAAGCCCGGCGACGTGGTGGAGGTCGAGGTGCCCGAGATCGGGGTGCTGCGGAACACGGTCGTCGACGAGACGTGAGGCGGGCACCTAGCGTGCCGTCGTCCCGGCCGAAGAGCCGGGACCCATATTCCGCAGCCGATCGAGAGGGCACGGGGTATGGGTCCCTGCTTTCGCAGGGACGACGTGGCGATCTGTAATGCCACCCGCCCCCCACTATTTCCTTGCCCGCGTTCGCATGGTAACCCACCCCATCACGTGAGGACCCCGGGGAAATTCCGCCAATGGCCAATCTGCAACTGACGTTTGCGTCCGCTTTGTACGACCGCATGCAGCCGATCTATACCGGCGAGGTCAAACCCGACGGCATCGATCTCAATTTCATCCGCATCGAGCAGCCGCGGCCCATTTTCGATCGCATGTCGGGCGGCCAGGAGTTCGATGTCGCGGAATATTCGAGCTCCGAATACGTGCAGCGCTACGCCAACAAGCAGTGCCCGTTCGTGGCCATCCCGGTGTTCCCGTCGCGCTGCTTCCGCCATGCCTTCATCGGCATCAACCGCAAGAAGGGCATCGCCAAGCCCAAGGATCTGGAGGGCAAGCGGATCGGCGTCGCCCTCTATACGATGACGGCCGCTATCTTCATCCGCGGGTTGCTGCAGCACGAATACGGCGTCGATTTCTCGAAATGCACCTGGGTGCAGGGCGCCATCAACACGGCGGGCGCGCACGGCGCGCCGGTCGTGCTGCCGCTGCTCAAGCCGATCAAGCTCGAGCAAGGCCCCCACAACAAGTCGCTCGACGATCTCATCCAGGAGGGCGCGGTCGACGCCACCATGGGCACCAGCATGCCGGAATCGTTCCGCACCAATCCGGACATCGGGCGGCTGTTTCCCAACTTCGTCGAATTGGAAAAGGATTACTACAAGCGTACGAAGATCTATCCGATCATGCACTTGGTCGCGATCAAGAAGTCGGTCTACGAGAAATATCCCTTCGTGGCGACCAGCCTGTACAACGCTTTCCAGCGCGCCAAGGAGATCGCGCTCGAGCGCATGTATAACCAGCGGGCGCTGCGCTACATGATGCCGTGGCTGCCGCGCGACATCGACGAGATTCACGAATATTTCGGCGGCGATCCGTGGCCCTACGGGGTCGAGGCGAACCGGCCGACGCTCGAGGCGCTCGTCACCTATCTGCAGGATCAGCATCTAACGGACTGGAAGCCGAAACTGGAAGAGCTGTTCGCGCCGATTTTCGGCCAGGAATAATGCTTCCGTCGTCGCTTCGAGCCGCGCTTCCCGAAATTTTCTCGTCCGGATACCCAAACCCATGAGCAGCATCGACACGCTTATCAAAGACCTCGTGATCGCCAACCGCATCCTGGCCAAGGAGGACATCGCCGACGCCTACGGGCATGTCAGCGTCCGCCATCCGGACAATCCCAAGCGTTTCTTCATCTCGCGATCGCTCGCCCCCGAGCTGATCGAGCGCGACGACATCGTCGAGCTCGACCTCGAAGGCCAGCCGGTGCGCGACGAGAAGCGCGCGCTCTATCTCGAGCGGTTCATTCATGCGGGCATCTACGAAATGCGGCCGGACGTGATGGCGGTGGTGCACGCGCATGCGGAGGACATCCTGCCGTTCGGCATCGTCAAGGCCACCAAGCTGCGCCCGGTGATCCATTCCGGCAGCTTCATCGGGGCGAGCGTTCCGGTCTGGGATATCGCCGACAAGTTCGGCGCCACCAACGTGCTGGTGACCAACATGGCGCAGGCGCGCGATCTCGGCAAATGCCTGGGCAAGAACAACGTCGCCCTGATGCGCGGCCACGGCTTTGCCTCGGCGGGGCGTTCCCTCATCGAGGTGATACGCATGTCGGTCTATCTGCCGCGCAATGCCCGCGCCCAGATGCGGGCGAAGCAATTGGGCGGCAAGATCAAGTATCTCTCGCAAGGCGAGATCGACGCCCGCAACCGCGGCTACAGCGCCTATTCGCCGGAGACCTGGCGGGCCTGGGAATATTGGGCCACCAAGGCGGGCTGCAGCCATATGCTGAGCAAGCCCGACGACGGCCACGCGCACGGCGACAAGAAATAACGGCGGTTCCTATCGCCGCAGCAAGGAATAGCGCATGAAACTCGCAAGCTACATGACCGACGGCAAGTCGGCCTTCGGAGTGGTGACCGGCGACGGCGTCATTACGCTCAACGATCGGCTGCGGGCCCGTCACGCCAGCCTGCGTGATGCCCTGGCGGGCGGCGCGCTCGAGGAAATCCGCAGCGCTGCGCAATCGGCCAGGCCCGATCGCAAGCTGTCGGAGGTCCGCTTTTTGCCCGCCATACCCAATCCGGAAAAAATACTCTGTGTGGGCATCAACTACAAATCCCACGCCGCCGAGCACGGCCAGGAAGCCCCCAAGCTGCCGAACATCTTCACCCGCTTCGTCAACACCCTGGTGGCGCACGAGGGCGAGATGATCCGACCGAAGGTGTCGGCCAGCTTCGACTTCGAGGGCGAGCTTGCGGTGATCATCGGCCGCGGCGGGCGGCATATCAAGCAGGAGGACGCGCTCGATCACGTCGCCGGCTATACCTGCTTTTGCGATGCGAGCGTGCGCGACTTCACCAAATATTCGCTGGTGGCCAGCAAGAACTTTTTCGGCACCGGGCCGCTCGGTCCCTGGATCGTGACCACCGATGAAATCCCCGACCCGACACGGCTTACGCTCGTCACCCGCCTCAACGGCGAGGAGATGCAGCGTTCGGGCACCGATATGCTGATCCACTCGATCCCGGCGATCATCGCGTTCTGCTCGGTCTTCACCCCGCTGGCGCCGGGCGACGTCATCGCCACCGGTACCCCCGACGGCATCGGCGCCAAGCGCACGCCCCCGGTCTGGATGAAGGCCGGCGACCTCCTGGAGGTGGAAATCTCCAGCATCGGCACGCTGCGCACCCGCATCGTGGATGAAAAGTAGGGCAAGGGAGATTTGTTTGATGGGCACCGCGGCGCACTGCGGTCTCCTTCTCCCCGCGCGCGGGGAGAAGGTCGGGATGAGGGGGCGCTCCCGCGAGTCTGAGCCTGTGGAAACGCCCCCTCACCAGGCCGAGATCTAGTTTTCCTCGGTGCCGTGTCGCCCTCTCCCCGCGAGCGGGGCGAGGAACGCTGGGCTCCTACTGCACCAGCTGCACGACCTTGCCGTCCTGGTCTTTGCCTTGCGCCCGATATTGGCCGATGTTCTTGAGCAGCGCCGCATCCGTCACGCTGTAGAGAACGGCGTCGCCGCTGCCGGTATTGATGTGGCGCCGCCACAGGAAGTTCGGCACCACCATGATGTCGTTGGATTCCCAATCGAAGGTCTGGCCGCCGATCTCCGATTTGCCCTTGCCGTCCATCACCACGATGAAGGTGCTCGAGGTCTCGCGCTTGGGCAGCGTCGCTTCGCCGGGCCGCAGCAGCTGGGCCTGGTAGTTCAGCGTCGGGAACACCGGCCGGCCGGTGACCGGATTGACGAATTCCATCTGGATGCCTTCGTGCGGATCGCCTTTCTCCTTGCGCAACGCTTCGAGCGCTTCGCGGATGCGGGTGCCGCGGAAATGGATCAGCGGAGCTGGATCGCGGCCAAAGCCGAGCTGGTGGGACACGAAGGTCGGCACCATGCCGCCGTTGCCGTAGAGCCGGCCCGAATAGCCATTGGTGTGAACGGTCTCCTGACTCTTGGCGTTGCTGCCGGTGCCGGGCTGGAAATCCTGGTCTACCCAGGCGCAATCCAGAAACTCCATCAACGGCCAATCCAGCATGTCGATCCAGATCACCGGCACGGTGCCGTCGTTGCCGTGATCGTGCCAGGTGCCGTTGGGGGTGAGAATGATGTCGCCGCGGGCGGCCTCGCAACGCTCGCCCTCCACATTGGTGTAGCCGCCTTTGTCGGACAGGATGGTGCGGCTGGCATTGGGGCTGTGGACGTGAGCGGGCGCGATATCGCCCGGATTGTAGATCGAGATCGCGCAGCGGATGGTGTTGGTGACCTGCAGCCGGCCGCCGAGGCCCGGATTGGTCAGCAGGATGCTCTGCCGGTCCGCGAACTCGATCGGCGATACGTCCGCCTTGCTGGCAATGCCGGCGATCCGCTCGAGATACGTGTTGTATTCCTTCCAGCGCCAGCGGTGGGCGGCGGTCTTGAGCTGGTTGGCGGCCACCCGGCCGCTCGCCATCTGGCCGGCGCCGCTGACGCCCCCTGAGTCGGTGAACCAGGGGCGCTGGGCCGGCGAATTCATCTGGGTGCGCACCCAGACGAAGGATTGCGCCGCATCGGTGTTGAGCTGCTCCATCATCTCGCGCGCCTTGCTGGAAAGCGCCGGACGCGCCGCCGCCTTTTGCGCAGCGTCTTCTTGTGTGTGTGTCGCAACCGCCATGCTGTCCTCCCAATCGACAGGGCCTCGGCCCGCTCGGCTACTGATGAAGTCGGGCCTATCGGCCTTGCCTATGAGGTATATCTCTCCCGAAAGCTTTGCAATGACGGCGCGGCAAGGCACCCGCGCGCCGGGCGCGGGCGCCGTGGCGCCGGGCGCCATGGGCGCCGGCCTCAGCCTTGGTTGAGAAAATCCCGGATGGCGCGGCTGAAGGCCGCCGGCTGCTCCACATTGGAAATGTGCCCGGCGCCCTCGAGCTCCACCAGGAGCGAGCCGCGGACCGCATCCCTGATCTGCCGAATGCCGGGAAGCGTCGCATCCTTGGTGCCGACCACCAGCAGAGTGGGCAGATAGATGTCGGCGAGCCCCGGCCGCAGATCATAGTCCGACAAGGCCTGCGCGCAGCCGCTGAATCCTGCAATCGGCGTGCTGCGAATCATCTGGCGTATCTTGTCGAGCACCGGCGGCTTGGCGGCGACGAAATCCGGCGGAAACCAGCGCGCGACCGTGGGCTCCGCCAAGGCCGCGATGCCGTCCTTGGATACGAGCGCGATGCGCTCCTTCCACTGCTGGGCCGAAGCCGGCGTGGAGGCGGGAGCGCAATCGCAGGCGATGATGCGATCGAAGCGTTGCGGATGGCGCTGCGCCAGGAACAGAGCCGTCACTCCGCCCATGGAAAGGCCGGCGAAATGCGCGCGCTTGATCGAGAGACCGTCGAGCAGCGCCACCACGTCGGCAACCAGCAGGTCGAAGCTGTAGCTCCCTTCGGTCGCCTGCGTGCCGCCATGGCCGCGCTGGTCGTAGCGCAGAATGCGAAACGACGACTTGAGCTCGGCGACCTGGTCGTCCCACATGGACAGATTGGTCAGCAATGAATTGGAGAGGACGAGCCAAGGTGCGCCTTCGGGACCGTCGATCTGAGTGTTGAAGCTGATGCCGTTCGCGTTGATCCGCATGGCTGACCCTTTCGTTTTTGGAATCGTTTCAATTCACGCCTTGAAAAAATCTCGCAGCAGCGCCAGCAGCTCGGCCGGCGCCGTGGTCGGCATGAAATGCCCGGCGGTTTCGATCAGCTCGAAACGGGCGCCGGGAATCTTCTTCGCCAGCTCCTGCGTGCCAGCCGGCGGCCGCACCGTGTCGTGGCGGCCGGCCACCACCATGGTGGGACATTTTATCTGCGGCAGCAGGTGCAGCATGTTGGTGCGCGCCAGCATGCGGTGCCCGAGCCCGAAGCCGACCGGATCGTTGGCCAGATACCGCCCCCGGTAGTTCTCATACGTAGTCCGGTCGGAGAGCTCCGGCGGATAGGATTTGTCGAGCGTGATCGACAGCACCCCGCGCATGCCATCGCGCTCGGCGAGGTCGGCGCGTTCGTTGAGCACGCCGGCGCGACTCGGATCGACGCCGGGCGCGGGGTTGCAGAGCACGATCGAGCGCACCTCATCGGGATGGCGCTCCATGAAGCGCAGCACCTGCGTGCTCGCGGCCGCCACCGCCACCAGATGATAGGGGGGCGGCAGGTCGAGACCCGCGAGCATGGCTTCGAGATCGCCCACCGCATCGTCGTTGCTGAACTGTTGGCGTACCTTTTCGGTCAGGCCCTGGCCGCGCTGATCGTAGCGCAGCACCCGAAAGTCTTCGCTCAGTCCAGGCGCAACGGCGCCCCAGCTGTCGAGTGTCCCGCCCAATTCGTGAAGCAGCACAACGACCGGACCGTGCTGGCCCGTCAGTTGATAGTGAATGCTGACGCCGTTCGCTTCCTTCCAAGGCAAGGTCTAGCCCTCCTGATCTGCCCCGCTCGATTAGCCAATCCGTCGCCCCGGCGCCAGCGGCAAGATGGTGAAGAGTGGTGGTGACCTTCGCGCATCCGGCATGCTAGAGCTACCGGCCCCAAGGAAGCCTGACGGGAGCCGCTGCGCAAAATGACCTGGTCCGACACCTTTCTCGCCGCCTTGAAGGACAACGACGTCCGCCTCATCAGCTACGTCCCCGACAACGTGCTCACGCCGCTCATCAAGGGGGCTACGGCCGACAATTACTTCATGTCGGTCAACGCTACCCGCGAGGATGAAGCGCTCGGCACGGTGGCGGGCGCTTGGATGGGCGGCATGCGCGGCATCGTGATGATGCAAACCAGCGGCTTCGCCCTGATCGCCAATGCGCTCGCTTCCCTGATCGTGCCCTATCAGATCCCGGCCATCATGGTGGTCTCGGAGCGCGGCACCATCGGCGAGTTCAATATCGGGCAAGTGCTGGTCGCCCGCACCATGCGGCCGGTGCTCGATGCGCTCGCGGTCGTGCACCACACGCTCACCGACGAAGCCACCCTGCGCTTCGTGGTCGATCGCTCCATCAAGCAGGCCATGCTGACCCAGAGCCCCGTCGTCTTCATTCTCTCGCCGCTGTTGACCGGCGGGAATCCGGCAGGCCCGAAGTAAAGCCGCCGCCGGCAACACAAAGAATTTCCGAGGAGAAGCGAAAGCCATGGCCACATCCGGTAACCCGAAAGTGCTCAACCGCGCCGATCTGACCAGGCGGCTGGTGGGCAAGTTGCGCGACCAGGCGGTCGTGGCCGGCATCGGCAATGCCAATTTCGATCTCTACGCGGCCGGCCACCGGGCGCAGAATTTCTACATGCTGGGCAGCATGGGGTTGGCCTGTCCGATCGCGCTCGGCGTCGCGCTGGCGCAGCCGGAGCGTGGCGTGATCGCGCTCGAAGGCGACGGCTCGCTGCTGATGTCGCTCGGCTGTCTCGCCACCATCGCGACCGTCAAGCCGCGCAACCTGACTCTCATCATCTGGGACAACGGCATCTATCAGATCACCGGCAAGCAGGTGACGGCAACCAGCCACGCAACCGACATCGTGGCGGTGGCGATCGGCGCCGGCATCGCCAACAGCTCTTGGGTTCGCGACGAAGCTCATTTCGAGGAGCTGATCGGCCGTGGCTTCGAGCAGGGCGGACCGACGCTGCTGGTCGCCAAGATCGACGACAAGCCGGGCGAAATCCAGCCGCCCCGCGATCCGGCCCTGGTCCGCAACCGCTTCATGAAGGGCTTGGGCGACGCGCGCTCCGGGGTGCTGGACCGGTAGATTTGTCTCTCACTTATTGTAGCTCTCCGAACTTGGTTTCCTCGCGGGCTCCAACGCCCGCGATCCTCGGCTGGGACAATTGACCGCGCTGGTCTACGGCTTCCCGGGAGTTGCGCCAACGGTAAATTCTTATAGCATCGCAGGATCGTCGAGGAAGGCGGCCAAGATCGCCGATATCCGGTTGGGGGCGACACATGGCTGCGACTCGGGCTCGCTTAAGTTCGATTGGGGCACTGTCGGCCGGCGTATGGTTGGCCGTGCTACTTCACCTTCCGGCCCTTGCACAAGCGCCCTCGCCAGGCGTGGTCGCGCCGGGTTTCCCCGTCGTCACCGGGTTTTCCGGCACCCGCATGATCGTGCCGCCGCCGGGCGTCGATCCCGCCGACAAGACCATCATTGATCTCGACGGGCCGTCGCTTCGGGTCATCGACACCAGCAACATGGGCGGCCCGCCCCTGGCGCAAGCCGTGCCAGCCCCCAAGCCGCTCACGATCAGTGCGGGCCTGATCGGCCAGGTCTTGGCGATCACGCTCGACGATGCCGTACCGCCGAACATCTACGCCGCCGCGACCTCGGCCTACGGTCTGCCGATCGTGGTGTCGGCCCTCAATGGCTCGCCGACCCACGCACGCAAGGGCGCGGCGAATGCGCGGTTCATGCCCGGCCTGTTCGGTCCGGACACCGCGGGCGGAGGGCCCGGATCGATCTGGCGCATCGACGGCCGCACCGGTGCGGTGAGCCTGTTCGTCAATGTGTTGCTCGACGGTGTGCCGAATTCCGGGCCGGCGCTTGGCGGAATGGCGTTCGATCGAGCCTCTCGGCAGATTTTCGTCGCCGACCGCGACACCGGCATGATCCACCGGTTCGATTTGGCCGGGCGCGAGACCGGCCGCTTCGATCACGGTGCCCAGGCGCTGCCGGCGATCGGCCTGCCGCCATTGCGGTTCGACCCGGGGAAGCGCCTCGATATCGGAACCCCGGCGTTCGATAGCGAGAGCGCGCCGACCTGGAGCTACGCGCCACCCACCCGGCGCGTGTTCGGCCTCGCGATCAACCGCGGGCGTCTCTACTACGCGGTCGCGGCCGGCAGTCGCATCTGGTCGGTGACGATCGGCGCGGATGGCGCTTTCGGGGCGGACGCGCGCGTGGAATATGCGGTGCCGAACGGACCGGTGCCGGGCACCGAAATCTCGAAAATCATCTTCGACGACGCCGGCGACATGTTGCTCGCCGAGCGCGGCGGGCCGACCGGCGCGTACGATTTCGGCGCCCTCACGGCGCAGAATTCCGGGCGGGTTCTCCGACTGCGGGCGCAACAACCCGGCGCCGACGGCACGCCGTTCTTCTGGGCTCCGGTCGGCGACTACGCCATCGGATTTCCGCCGATCTTCCAGAACGGCGATGGCGGCATCGCGATCGGCTACGGCTACGAGCCATCGGGCCTGGCGACCGCCGGCGCGTGCGGCGGCACACTGTGGACCACAGGCTCGCAGCTTCGCGTCTCGCCAGAGCTCCCGATCGCACAGCGGCTGGCGCCCGGCGGGCCGTTCCCGATCGATGGACTTCAGGGCAACGCGGTGTCGCTGCTGCGGCCCCAGAACACGCCGCCGTTCAGCTCCTACTTCATCGACTTTGACGACCGCACCGACATCGTCGGCACGCCCGGCCATATGGGCGACGTCATCGTCTGGCGCGCGTGCCAGCCAGCGCCCGCGCCGATGATTGCGGAATACGCACCCTTGCTTCTGGAGCTCGCGTTCCAGGACTTGAGCTGCCGAGCGGATGAAATTTTTCGCGACGGCCGATGCGACAGGCCGCAATGCGAACCCTCCCTCCGCGGCGACGCCTGCTGCCCGCAGATGACCAACTGGAACCCGCGCACCCGAAGCTGCGAGCCGCACCAACCCGGCCGACCGGATCTGCAAGTCGTCAAGAAGGTCAAGGACCAGAACTGTGGCCAGGTAAACCTGGGGGCGTGCTCATTCGAGCTCATCGTCACCAATGTCGGCGATGCGCCTTACACGGGCCCGATCTTCGTCGGCGACATCATGGCTCCCGGCGGCGCCAACGTGACGGCCGTCTCAATTCCAAACGGGTTTACCTGCAGCCCGATTTCGGCTCCCGGTGGCGGCACGGCGTTGGGATGCAATGGAAATACAACGCTTGCGCGGGGGCAGCCCCCCCTTGTTTTCACGTTCAGCGGGAGCGCGCCCCCCTCCCACACAGGAGGATGGCGGAATTGCGGTGCGGTCTTCGGCAAGCTGCCCAGCCTGACAAATCCGGGTAGTGTTTCCAACGGCGGCGGTCCGGTTCAGCTTCCCAACGCGAGCGGCGTGCCGAGCGGCGCATTGCAAGTGCTGAGCGGCACCTTGCAAAGGCTGAATGCCGGCGACCCGTCCGCGGAAACAAACTTCGGCAACAACGTCTCATGCATCAACGGTGGGAACGATCCGAAGTACTGTCCGGACGGCTCGGCCCGGCCGCCGAGCGGGGAATGCCGCAGCTGCCCGCCGGAATTGATGGCCTTGGGCGCCTGCGGCGGCACGAGATCATCGCCGACCACGACAACCTCATGCCCATCCAATACATTCCCGTTCAACGGCACATGCTGCACACGCAAGGAGCTCAACGACGGCACATGCGGCGGCATTCCGACAACGACCTCTTGTCCGTTCCCGTCATTTCTGGTGAACGGTGCGTGCTGCACGCGCGACGGCAAATGCGACGGCACGCCGGTCAACTGCCCGCCGGGCAGCCCGTTCTGCGGTCCGACGCGGACCAGCGATTGCCCCAACAACGCTGCGCGGGTCGACGGCAAGTGCCCCGTCACCGGGGACTGCGGAGCGGGACAATTCCGCGGCGACAACGGTAAGTGTCAAAAGGTGCCGAGCGTGACTACCAACACAGGCGGCTGCGGGGACGGGCAGGTCCTCGGCAGCAATGGAAAGTGCCAAAACCAGAAGACCGGCACCGGGGATCATTCCTGCGAACAGCCGGGATTTTCCTGGGATGGCCGCAGGTGCGTCCCGAGCAACAACAATACGACCCAGACAAAGACAAAAACCACCAACACGTCCAATACTGCAAAACCCTCCAATGTCCCCAATGTCGCCAACAACAAGAACGTGAACAGCAACGTTCTCCAGAATTCGGGCCAATTGAACCGAGTCAATCCAGCCGGGATGACGGGTGCCCCCATTCAGCATGGTGTGACTGGGCTTCCGGGCAGGAAGTTTTAAGGTCGTGGAAGGAAGCCAGCGAGCAACGGAGCGTCCAATGCGATCTCCTGCCATCTGCGCGGCGGTCATGATCGCCGCTCTCGTCGCCACCGCGCGCACGGACGCTCAGGCGGGCTGGTGCGGGAAGAGCCCATCCGGCAGCACCAATTGCGGGTTCGCGACCCTCGCGCAATGCGCCGCCAAGATCAGCAACACCGGCGGCGCTTGTATTCAAGTTTCGGGCAGCGGCGCGGGGGCGGCCGAACCCGAATCGGAACACGTGCGGCGCGATCATCCGGTACGACCAAAGAAAGAAGCAGCTCCGAATCGTCAGGAGCCGGTCCGCACAAGCGCTCCCGCGGTGCCCGCGGTTGCACCGGTGGCTGCCCCCGCACCCATTCCGGCGGCCGCGGCCGCTCCTGCGGCCACTGCTGCATCGGTTCAGCCGGCGCAACGACAGCCCCTGGATTTCGCCGGCGCACGCCAACTCATCCTCAGCGGTCAGTATGATGCCGGCATCGCAGCGATGCGGGCGCTGAAATTCGATGATCATCCCGACATCGCGACATTTCTCGGCTTGGCCTATCGCAAGCTCGGGCGCCTCGACGAAGCGCGCACGTGGTACGAGCGCGCGCTCGCGGTCGATCCGAACCACCGCCTGGCGCTGTCGTTTTATGGAATGATGCAGGCGGAAACCGGTGACATGAATCTGGCCCGCGCCGACCTGGAAAAGCTCAAGCTGATCTGCGGCGGAACCGAGTGCAATGAATACCAAGCGCTCGCGGGCGTCATTTCATCGCAACCGCGCTAGCGCGCTTTGGTTTGCAACCACTTGGTGAAGGTTTTGCCGACGAGCGGGCAGGGACATCAGACGCCTGCGTCGATCCTGAGTCGCCACCGAATCGCCAGGGAGCACTACTGCGACCGTGCCAACATCGAGCGGAATCGCGCCAGCGCGGCTGCGAGGAAGACTGCTCCCAATACGCCGAGGATGGCCAGTTGCGGCCAGACCACGTCGATGCCGGAGCCGCGGCTCAATACCGATTGAGCGAACTTCACGAAATGCATGGCCGGTGAAAATTGCAGAGCCGCCTGCAGCGGCGCGGGCATGCTTTCAAGCGGAGACGGTCCGCCTGACAACATGTTGAGCGTCAAAAAGACCGGAATGGAGAGCAAGCCGAACTGCGGCATGGTGGTCGCGATGGTGGCGAGTAAGATCCCCAGCGATGTGATGGCGAAGAGATAGATCGCTATCCCGGCGAGGAACAGCGGCACAGAGCCGGCGATCGGCACTTTGAGGATTTGCTCGACGACCAGCAGGAGCGACAGCGCCGCCGCCACCATGATGACGATGCCGTTGGCCCAGATCTTCGCAGCTGCGATTTCGCTTGCCCGGACCGGCATGACGAGGAGGTGCTCGATGGTGCCCCGCTCCCGTTCGCGGATCACCGCCGCCCCGACCAGGAGGATGGACAACATCGTCACATTTTCCAAAATCGAATCGATTGCGTGGAACCAGACGCTCTCAAGGTTCGGATTGAAGAACGCACGCGTGACGACTGTCACCGGCAGTTGGCTGTCGACAGCGCGGGATTGGAGAAAGTTTCCGATCTCCTGCTGCACGATCGATGCAATATAGCCCCCGCCAACCGCAGCCTGCGTCATGGCGGTCGCGTCGATGTTGAGTTGTAGGGTCGGATTGCGTCCGCGCAGCACATCGGCTTCGAGGCGTGGCGGAATGTCGAGCACGAATGCGTAGGTGCCGACATCCATCGCCTGATCCACATCGGAACGATCGATGATGACGGGGCGGCGGAAAAACGGCTCGAGCAAACCATCGTAAATTCGCCCGGAGAGCGCGGAGCGATCGGAATCGACGATGGCGATCGGGGCATTGGCGACCTCGGTCTTTATTCCGGTTGCTTCGCTGTAAATGCTGAACGAGAACGAATAGACGATAAAGGCGAATAGGACCTTGTCGCTGGCGAGGCTCGCCAGCTCCTTCAAGCCGAGACGGAAGACATTTGAAAGCCAGCGTCCCACCGTCATGCTTCCTGTTTGCGAAGAAGCAAGCTCGCTGCGACGAGGAATCCGAATCCGAATGCGAACAAGGCGAGATACTCCGGATAGAAGGCGGTGAAGTCGCGTGCCTTGGTGATGGTGCCGAGACTGATGTTTTGGAACCACAACGACGGGAAACCCATGCCGATGAACCGCCCCGCGCCTTCCAGAGCCGCCGCCGGATAGAGATAGCCGGAGAAATTCACCGCCGGAACGGTGGTGACGATGGCGGTCACGATGATGGCTGCGACCTGGGTGCGAACGAAGGTGGAGACCATGATGCCGAGTGCAGTGGACGCAAAGACGTACAGCGCGGCGCCCAGCCCCAACGCCGGCATGGATCCCTTAACGGTCACGCCGAACATGAGGCCGGCCAGCACGATCAGACTGAGAAAGCTCGCGAATCCGGTGATCACATAGGGAATCTGCTTGCCGAGCACGAATTCGCCCACCGAGGCCGGGGAGGCGTACAGGTTATTGATGGACCCGATCTCCCGCTCACGAACCACGCCGATAGCAGCCAGCATCGCCGAGAACATGACCGTGAAGATCATGATCAAGCCGGGAGCCAGGGCGAACACGCTGCGGAAGTCTTGGTTGTATCGAAATCGCGGCTCGACGGTCACGGGCTCGAACGCCGGCACTTTTCCATAGGTCCGGCGCGCGAGATCTCGTACGTAGGACAAGACGATCCCCTCGGCATAGTTACGCGTCGTCTCCGCGCGGAATGGGGTCGCTCCGTCCAGGAAGAACGCGACTTCAGGCTTGTGACCGGTGAGGAGATCGCGTCCGAAGCCTGGCGGTATGCTGATGGCCAGACGAAGGTCGCCGGCGCGCAGTCGTTGGTCGATATCCGCCTCGCTGTGCAGCGCCGGCTGCTCGCGAAAATATCGCGATCCTGAAAAACTCTCGATCAATTGCCGGCTGTCGGCGCTCTGATCGCGGTCCAGGACGGCGAATGAAAGATTCTCGACGTCGAACGTGATGCCGTAGCCGAAAGTCATCAAGAGAATCAGCGGACCGAGCAACGCAAAGGCGATGCGAACCCGGTCGCGCGTCAGCTCGCGTATTTCGCGGTAGGCGAAGGCCCAGACCCGCCGCAATGACGCCCGCAAGCCGTGATGTCGGATCGGCCTGCTGGGTCCATCGCTGCGCAGCGTCCTGGCGTCGACGTGATTTGCCGTCGCATCGGGGTCGGCCTCCTCGAGATAGGACAGGAACGCGCCCTCCAGATTGGTGGCGTTCTTGGTTCGGCGTAGGCCTTCCGGCGTTCCTACCGCCAGAACCCTGCCGGCGTGCATCAATGAAATACGGTCGCAACGCTCGGCCTCGTTCATGAAATGGGTCGATACGAAGATCGTGACCGCATCGCGCCGCGACAGCTCGCCCAGAAGGCTCCAAAATCCATTGCGTGCCGCCGGATCGACGCCCGATGTCGGCTCGTCGAGGATCAACACCTCCGGCCGATGCAGGCATGCCGCCGCAAGTTGCAGCCGCTGGCGAATTCCGAGCGGGAGAATTGACGGCCTCTGATCGGCCGCTTCGACGAGGCCGAAATGACTCAGTGTGTCCTCGATGCGCTGTTTCATTTCGGCTTTGGGGATACGATAAAGGTGGGCGTGGAGGTCGAGGTTGGCCCGCACCGTCAGCTCCTCGTAGAGCGAAAAGGATTGCGACATGTAGCCGACCCGCATCCGCGTTTCGGGGACGTTGACGTCCACCGGCCGTCCCAGTAGCTCGGCCCGCCCCTCAGTGATGCTGAGGAGACCCGTCAGCATCTTCATGGTCGTGGTCTTGCCGCAGCCGTTCGAGCCGAGAAATCCGAAAATCTCTCCACGCCGGATGCTGAAGCTCACGCGATCGACGGCGGTAAAGTCACCGAATCTGCGTGTCAGCCCCTCAGCCACGATGGCGGGCCGGTCACCCGCATTCGGGTTTAGAGGGGCAATGGAGATCGGTGACGCCTTCGCTCCTCCGTGCAACGCGATGTAGGCCTCTTCGAACGTATGGGCGCCGGTGCGCGCCAGAACCTCGGCCGTCGTGCCTTCCGCGAGCACGCGCCCGGCATCGATGGCCACGACCCGATCGAAGCGCTCGGCCTCCTCCATGTAGGCGGTTGCGACCAGCACGGTGAGCTCTGGCCGGCTGGCCTTGATGTCGTCGATGAGCCGCCAGAATTGTCGGCGCGATAGCGGATCGATGCCGGTGGTCGGCTCGTCCAGGATCAGAAGGTCGGGATCATGGATCAGGGCGCAACACAAAGAGAGCTTCTGCTTCATCCCGCCGGAGAGCTTGCCGGCCGGCCGGTCGGGAAATGGATGGAGCCCGGTCGCGCGCAACAGGCGTTCGGCGCGCGCGCGTCGTTCGGCCGGCGACTGCCCGAACAAGCGCCCGAAATAGTCGATGTTCTCCAAGACCGAGAGGCTCGGATAAAGATTGCGACCCAAACCCTGCGGCATGTAGGCGATACGCGACATGATGCGGTCGCGGTGCGCCGGCGAGGCGATTTCGCCCCCCAGCGTGCGAATGGTTCCCGATTGCAGGTGCCGAACGCCGGCGATCAGGCCGAGCAGAGTCGATTTTCCGACGCCGTCCGGACCCACCAGCGCGGTCGTGGTACCGGATCGAAAGGAAAGACTGACGCCGCTGAGCGCCGTTGTCTTGCCGTAGCGCTGCGTGACGCCTTCCATCTCGACGGCAGGCAGCTCAGCGGACGACATTGGGCAACCGCAAAGCGAGCCGTTCGGGCCAGACCGCACCGGTAGCGACTTGCACATATGCGTTGCCGGTCAGACCAGCCTTGACGTAATCGCGATAGGTTTCGAGGAGCCGGGGGTCGATGGCGAGCTTGACGCGATACATCAATTTTTCGCGTTCGTTGGCTGTCTCGACCGCCTTGGGGGTGAACTGCGCTTCGGCTGCCACGAAGGACACCGTCGCCGGAAACACTGAGCTCGGCACGGCGTCGAGTATGATGCGCGCATCCGATCCGAGCGCGACGCGGCCGGCCTCGCCGGTCGGCAGAAAGATCGTCATGTGGACGTCCGTTAGGTCCAGAATCGTGACGAGCCGGCCGCCTGCGGCGACGACCTCGCCGGCCTGGAGGAGCTTGTATTCGACGCGGCCCGCAACGGGTGTCCGCAAGATGGAGTCTTCGAGCATCGCTTCGATTTGAGCGACTTGGGCTTGCGCCGCCTCCTGCGCCGCCTTTGCTTCGGCCAGCGCGGCTCGGGAACCCTCGATCTGTGCATCGGCCACGAGATGCTGTGCCGTGCGCCGATCGAGGTCGGCTTTGGTTCCAGCGGAGCGTCGCTCCAGTTCCTCGGAGCGTTGCATCTCGATCTCCGCCAAATTGTGCTCGGCGTCACGGATCGCGATGTCGGATTGCGCGCGACCGATGGTTGCGATCGTCCGCTGAACCGCGGCTTTGGCTCCCGCCAGTTGGGCTTGCAGCTCGGCCGTATCCAGCCGCGCGATGACCTCTCCCTCCTGGACGAAATCGCCTTCTTTTGGGCGGACTTCAGCCACGCGACCGGGGAGCTTTGCGGCGATGTCGACGCGTTTCACCTCGATGCGGCCGTTGGCGGTCGCAAGCCCGTCGGGCGTGCGCGCCGTCATCGTATGGTTCCAATAGGCGTACCCGCCGAGCGTGAGCGTCAACACGGCGGAGATCGCGAAAACTGCTGGAGCACGCATCATGGCGTGCGTGTAGCTTGGATCACCGGCGGCCGTTTTGACCTATCTCAATAGAGCCATGCCGGCCCCCGGTACCTCGCCCCGCTTGCGGGAAGAGGTCGACGCGCGAAGCGCGGCGGGTGAGGGGGCTTTCCCGCGAGTCTGAGCTTTGCTGAAGCGGCCCCTCATCCCGACCTTCTCCATAGCCCGTCGCAGACGGGCGTAAACGGCCTGATGGCGCGCGGGGAGAAGGAGCGCGCCGCACCCGAGACACATGCTTCAATCAAACAACCAAGCGCTGGCCGCCTCACCTGAACAAGTCCTTGTACACGTCGTTCCAGTGCTCGTAGCCCTTGGCCGTGATTGCCGGCGTGATCACGTTGCCGCTGAAGCCGCCGGTTTCCGGGATCAGGTCGGGAATGAGCGGCGGGACGTCGGGGCGCGCCGGCAGATAGTCGGCCTTCTGGAAAATCTGCTGGCCCTCCTTCGAGGTCATGAACTCGATGAACAGCAGGCCGGCGTTGGGGTGCGGGCCGCCCTTGGTCATGCCGACGAGCCCGGGCGCGACGGTGACCGGATCGAGCCGGACCCAATCCACCGGCGCGCCTTTGCGGGCGCTGATGGCGGCATGATGATTGAGAATCTGCAGGCTGAGCGCATACTCCCCGGCGATGACCTGATCGAGCACCGCCCGCGCGCTGGCATTGACCATCTTGATGTTCTGCTTGCTGAGCTTGCGCAGGTAGTCCATGCCGCGCGCTTCGCCCATGCTCATGAGCACATTGCCGATGAAGCCGGGCGCGCCGGTGAGATCGTTGGGCTTCCAGACCATCTTGTCCTGCCAGAACGGCGCCAGCAGATCCTCGTAGCTGCGGGGACGCTGGGCAGCAGGCACCAGATCGGTGTTGAGGGCTGGCGTAATGACGAAGAGGTGCGAGGAGACCCAATAATGCTCGGGGTCGCGGTAGCGCGCCGGCAGCTCCTCGCTATTGGCGGCGGTGAACTGCCGCGCAGCGCCTGACGCGATCAAAACCTCGAGCCCGGTGTTGAGACCGAAAATGTCGGACATCACGCGGCCGGCCTTGAGCTCGTTGAGCATCTTGAGAATATTGACCTGACTGTCGGCGCGCGCGTAGTTGACCTTGATCCCGTATTTGGCCTCGAAGGCGCTGGCGAGCGGGCGCACGATCTGATCCACGATGAGATCGGTGTAATAGACGACTTGGCCTTCCTGCTTAGCCTTGGCGATCAGCTCGCTGCCGATCTCGGCGGCGTCGGCCGGCATATTTGTCGCCCCGAACAAAGCGGCGGCGATGAAGACAGCGCAAGAACGGGCGATCGAGTTCAGGCTCATCGACACGGCTCCTCCCTGCAACGGCAAGGCAGCCAGTATCCACCAATTCAGCATTCGAATCACTGCCCTGCCCGGACACACGCGGGGCGAAAGCTCACTCCCGGAACACCACCAGTGCATCGAGCGCGAGCGCGCCCTGGCCGGCCGGCAGCGCCTTGAGCGGATTGATGTCGATGCTTTCGATCCGGTCGCCCAGATCGTGCGCGAGCCGGCCCAGCGCCAGCATGGCGGCCAGCACGCTTTGCGTGTCGGCCGGCGGGGCGCCACGATAGCCCCGCAGCAACGCCCCCGCGCTGGTGCGCTCCAGCATCGCCTGCGCCTGCCAACGCGACAGCGGCACCGCCCCGAAGCTCACATCGGGGCGGAGCTCCAGCAACACGCCGCCGGTGCCGAACATCAGCACCGGTCCGATCTCGGGATCGCGCTGGACGCCCAGCACGAGCTCGATGCCGCCTGCGATCTGCTGCGCCAGCAGCACCTGCTCGAGCCGCGCGCCGGGTCGCGCCCGGGCAAGGTTTTCGGCAATGCGCGCATAGGCGCCGCGCAACTCGTCACCATCCCGGATGCCAACCACCACGCCGCCGATATCGGATTTGTGCTGCACGTCCGCCGCCATCAGCTTGAGCACGAGCGGATATCCGATCTCTTCGGCAGCGCGCAGCGTTTCGTCCAATCCGCTCGCCACCAATTCGCGCGGCGTGCCGATCCCGTAGGCGCGCAGCAGCTCTTTGGCGTCGGCTTCGTCGAGCAGCGCGCGTCCATCGCCGATGGCATGACGGCGTTCCAGCGCTTGCTGGATGGCTGCGCGCTGCGACGGTGAGGCCTCCGCCACCGGTGCATTGTCCTGCCGCCCGCGCAGCGCCCCATAGCGGCCGGCCGCCGCCACCGCCTTGAGGGCTTTGTCGACCTCCTGCAGCACGGGCAGGTGTTTCAGCTCGGCGCGAAAGCCGCGGGAATGGTCGGTGAAGCCATACGAGATCATCGAGACGACCGCGATCGGCTTTGAGCCGCCCGCCGCCAGTGCATCGACTCGGCGCAGGTTCTCGGTCTTGGCATTGATGCCGGGAGCGGCCGGCAGCTCTTCCTGGACCAGGAGCGCATCGATTTCGGGATCTGACAGCAGGATGTCGATGATGCGGAAGTAGCTCTCGGCGCTGCTCAGCGCCGTGAAGCCGCCGTCGAGCGGATTGCCGAGCGAGGTGCCGACGCCCAGCACTTCGCCCAAACGCGCCGTCGTCTGCGGTTGCAGCGTCGGGAAGGTGAGGCCGTTGCGGGTGGCGGATTCGAGCATCAGGCCTTTCAAGCCCCCCGAGAACGTCAGAGCGCCCAGCCGCGGGCCGCGCGGCGGCGGCGCATGGGAAAAGTAGTCGATGGTCTCGACCATCTCGTCGAGCGTGTTCACCCGCACCACGCCCAGCGTCTCGGCGACCGCATCGAAGCAGGCGAGCGCGCCTGCGAGCGATCCGGTATGGGCGAGCGCGGCCTTGCGGCTCTCCTCCGATCCGCCGATCTTGACGGTCACGATCGGCTTGCCGGCAGCGCGTGCGTATTCGCAGGCGCTCTTGAATTCCCCTGCCTGCCGGATCGCCTCGATGAAGCAGCCGATGACCTTGACTTCGGGATCGTCGACCAGATAGCGGATGTAGTCCGCGGTGCAGAGCCCGATCTCGTTGCCGCTGGTGAGCGCGTAGCTCACCGCGATGGCGCGGCTCGCCAAGGCCCGATAGAGCGCCATGACGATGCCGCCGCTCTGCCCCACGATGGCGGCCGGCCCGCGCGTGACCGTGCGGATGCGATCGTCCGGAATGGTCAGGAGGCGATGCGGCGCCGCCAGGTTGCCGGTGCAGTTGGGACCCGACACGGCGATGCCGGCGTCTTCGATGGCGCGGCGCAGTGTTTCGGCGAGCGCGCGCCCTGCCGGATCGCCGCCTTCGCCGAAGCCGCTCGAAAACACTGTTGCGCTGCGGGCGCCCGCTTTCCCGGCCTCCGTGATGGTCTCCGCCGCCGCTGCGCCCGGCACCAGTACCACCACGTGATCGGGCCGCTCCGGCAGATCGCGCAGCGACGGATAGCAGGTCTCGCCGTCCCACACGGTCGCGTTGCGCGGATTGACCGGATAGACCTTGCCGGCAAAGCCGGAGCGCTGCAGCGCGCGCCAGACCCCGCCGGACCAGCTCCCGGGCCGATCGCTCGCCCCCACGATGGCGATATTGGCCGGGCACAGCAGCGCACCGACACCCGCGACCCGTTGCTCTCTGGTCAAGCCTGACATGAGTCACTCGCGGTGAAAAAAGCGGAGGCATCGTAGCCCGCATGAAGCGAAGCGCAATGCGGCGGCGGCGTTTGAGGTGGCAGCGCCTTTACCCGGATTGCGCTTCGCTCCATCCAGGCTACAGTTACGCGCATGAAAAACATCAATCCGAATCCCTTCACCACGCGCCCCGAGATCGACGGCACTTTCGGGGTGGTGGCCTCGACCCATTGGATCGCGACCGCGGTCGGCATGGGCACCCTGGAGCGTGGCGGCAACGCTTTCGATGCCGCCGTGGCGACCGCCTTCACGCTGCAGGTGACCGAGCCGCATCTCAATGGCCCGGGCGGCGACGTGACCGTGATCGTGCACGATACGAGCAAAGGCAAGGTCGAGGTGATCTGCGGCCAGGGCCCGGCGCCTGCCGGCGCCACCATGGCGCATTATCGCGGCCTCGGGCTCGATCTCGTGCCGGGCACCGGCTTGCTCGCCGCCTGCGTGCCCGGCACTTTCGAGACCTGGATGCTGCTGCTGCGCGACTACGGCACGATGCCGCTCGCCGATGTGCTGGCGCCGGCGATTTCCTACGCGACCGAAGGCCATCCGCTGGTCGAGCGCGCGAGCGCCACGATCGCGAGCGTCGAGCAGCTGTTCCGCGAGCATTGGCCGACTTCGGCTCAGGTTTATCTGCCGGGTGGCCGCGTGCCGGAGCCGGGGACGCTGTTCACCAACCGGGGGCATGCCGAGACCTATCGGCGAATCTTGAGCGAAGCGCAGAGCGCGGGCGGCAGCCGCGAACGCCAGATCGATGCGGCGCGTCACGCCTGGTCGCAGGGCTTCATCGCGGACGCCATCGACCGCTTCAGCCGCACCCAGGACGTGATGGACACGAGCGGCAGGCCCCATCGCGGCGTTCTCACCGGCGCCGACATGGCGGCCTGGCAGCCGCCCGTCGAAGCGCCGCTCACCTACGACTACGGCCGCTACACGGTCTGCAAGGCCGGTCCCTGGAACCAGGGCCCGGTGATGCTGCAGCAACTGGCGCTGCTCAAGGGCTTCGACCTCGACGGCGCCGATCCCACCAGCGCGGATTTCATCCATACGCTGGTCGAATGCAGCAAGCTCGCCTATGCGGACCGCGAGACCTTCTACGGCGATCCCAAATTCGTCGACGTGCCCATGGGGATTTTGCTGTCGGACGACTACAACGCCGCGCGGCGCAAGCTCATCGGCGCGCAGGCCTCGCTCGAATTGCGGCCCGGCACCATCGCGGGCTTCGGCAAGGCGCTCGGCCTGCGCGCCCATGGCAGCACGGGCGGCAGCGCCGGCGCCGGCGAGCCGACCGTCGGCCGCGCTGCATGGACCCATGACGAGAAAGCAGGCCTGCCGGCCTCGATCACCAACGCGGGCGTGGTGCGCGGCGACACGGTGCATTTCGATATCGTGGATCGCGCCGGCAACATGGTGTCGGCGACGCCGTCCGGCGGCTGGCTGCAATCCTCACCGGTGATCCCGGACCTCGGCTTTTGCCTCGGCACCCGCGCCCAGATGTTCTGGCTGGAAGACGGCCACCCGGCCGCCCTCGCGCCCGGCAAGCGCCCGCGCACGACCCTGACGCCGACCATGGCGCTACGCGATGGCGAGCCCTACCTCGCCTGGGGCACGCCGGGCGGCGACCAGCAGGACCAATGGACCACCCAGCTGTTGCTGCGCCACGCCCATGCGGGCATGAACCTGCAGCAGGCGATCGATGCGCCGGCCTGGCATTCCGAGCACTTCCCGTCGTCGTTCTGGCCGCGCGAGGCGCGCCCGGGCTTGCTGGTGGTGGAAGGCCGCATGCCGAAGCCGACCATCAAGGAGCTCGAGCGCCGCGGCCACATCGTGGAGGTCGAGGCCGACTGGTCCGAGGGTCGCCTCACCGCCGCTTCCCGCGACGGCCGCCGCCGCCGCGCCGCCGCCAATCCGCGCGGCATGCAGGGCTATGCGGCCGGGAGGTGATCATGGGGCCCGCACCGCAGTGCGGGACCGCCGTTCCCGCATTCCGCTGGCGCTCCATGCGGGCTACGAGCTTCGCCGTCCACGGTATCACCTTGCGCTCGATCTCCTGAAACAACGCTGAGCTGATGAGGCGGAGGATTCCGATGGTCACGATGCCGACGAACATGACGTCGACCTGCAGGAGCTCCCGGGAATTCCAGATCAGGTAGCCGATGCCGGCCTTGGTGGCGACGAACTCGGCCGCCACCAGGACGATGAACGAGACCGCGAGCGCGATGCGCAGGCCGGCGAAGATCATCGGCAGCGCGCCGAAGAACACGATGCGGGTGAACATCACGGTCTGGCTGGCGCCATGGTTCCGCGCCACGTCCCGCGAGACTGTGCTACCCTCAATCCATGCGATCCTTTGTTGTTTTCGTTTTGATCCTCTCGTTCATCGCTCCGGCCCACGCCGCCGATGCGGACGCCGCCTTCCGCAGCGGGCTCGTGGCCTTCAACGAGGGCGCCTATGCGAGCGCCAGCGCGGCTTGGGGTCCGCTTGCGCAAGCCGGGGACGCTCGGGCGCAGTCGAGTCTCGGGTTCATGTATTATTCAGGCCGCGGCGTGCCGCGCGACAGCGCGCGCGCGGCTGAATTCTTTGGACGCGCAGCGGAGCAAGGCGAGCCGACGGCCCAGCTCTTTCTTTCCATGATGCTCTTCAAGTCCGACGGTGTGCCGCTTAACCCGCCGTTGGCAATGATGTGGGCAGAGCTCGCCATCGCGGGCGGACAAACGGAAGCCTTCGAATGGCACGCCATCATCATGCAATCGATGAGCGAGGCGGAGCGTGAGGAAGGTTGGCGCCTGGTGACCCGCTGGCGCGAAATGCACCAGAATCACGGTGCGGTAAGGTGATGGGCGTCAGCCAATCGGCGCCGACGCGATTGCCCGCCCTGTGAATTTATGCTTTGATTACGTCAATCATAAAAACGAGTCCCCGTCGCCCGTGGACCTGCGCTCCGTGGCGGGGGACTCGCAAAGGGCGTCATGCCAAGGAGGGCTCATGGATCGCTTTGTTCCGCCGGATGCCCGCATTCTTGATGCGGATGTCGACTTTCAGG
>Ga0209068_10000342_pt1 | contig 25647 bp, 19 predicted proteins | sample ColStrG_CSR_2012_FD_187200 | JGI IMG/M metagenome (GOLD analysis project Ga0209068, IMG submission 187200) | Freshwater sediment microbial communities in response to fracking from Pennsylvania, USA - Cold Stream Run_MetaG_CSR_2012 (SPAdes)... | ecosystem: Environmental > Aquatic > Freshwater >...
AAATGACGCGAGTCCACGCCGGGCCTTGCCGTCCCGGCGTGGACTCGCGTCATTTTGGGCGAGCAGGTGGCCGGGCGTGATATCGACCGCAGGCAGGCCGATAGGGCACTGGTGCTGACCCGGCTGGGCAAGGCGGCACGAGCGCTGGCCGCCGCCGAGTGCGCCCACCAGATGGCGATCGAGCACGCCAAGTCGCGCAAGCAGTTCGGCAAGGCGATTGGCAGTTTCGGGGCTGTGCAACAGCGCATCGCGCAATGTCAGATCGAGGTCCGATCGGCGAATCTGCTTCTCGGGGAGGCTGTCTCGGCTCTTCAACATGGCCGGGACAGTGGATTGTTGACCGCGGAGATCGCGATCGCCCACATCGCGGCGATCGCCCCGAAAGTCCAACTAGGAGCTCATCACACGCTGGCCGCCATCGGCTACTTCAACGAGCATCCTGCCCCGTTGCTGTTCCGGCGGGTGCACAGCGACATCACCCTGCTCTGCACTGTCGGGCCGGCGCAGGGATCCGTCGGTGACGTTCTCGTCGAGACCAAATCTCGTTTGCCCGCCGCTGATCTGGGAGAGATCGGCGAGGCTTTCCGCGCGGAGTACCTCCAGTTCATCACCGAGCATGGTGCGCGCGACCGGGCGCCCAAACCGACCGACATCGACCCCGCGATCATCCGTGCCATTGCGGACAAGGGCTGGTTCGGCTTCGGCTGGCCCCCCGAGTACGGCGGTCGCAACGCCTCGCTCGCTGAGCAGGTGGTGCTCAACGAGGAGACCACCTACAACCGGGTCGGCGCATTTAAACCGCTGGGCTCAGTCATGCTTTTGGGTTCGCCGATCCTGCGCCACGGCAATGAAGAACAGAAGCAGAAATTTCTTCCGATCATCCGTGCAGGCGAGATGAATTTCTGCCTGGGCTATTCTGAGCCGGAGGCCGGTTCCGATCTGGCTTCGCTTCGCACTCGCGCGGTCCGCGACGGGGATGAGTGGGTGATCAACGGCCAGAAGTTGTGGACCACCGGTGCGCATGTTTCCGACTGGGTGTGGTTGGCGGCACGGACTGACCCGGATGCCCAACCGCGGCATGCCGGCATCACGGTGTTCCTGTTCTCCGTGGGCACACCCGGCGTGACGATCCACCAGCACACCGCACTGTCCGGCGAGGTGTCGTGCACGGTCTTTTACGACAACGTCCGCATTCCCGATTCGGCACGTGTCGGTGAGGTCAATGGCGGGTGGGCGGTCATCGTCGATGCCCTTGCAGGCGAACGCATCACGATGGGCAACATCGCCGCTGCCCTGCATCGCCAGCTCGATGACCTGCTCGACTTCGTCCGTCCCGACCCGGTGCGCACGGTCGGACCGCGCGGCTCGGTCAAGCGTGCGTTGATCACCGACCTCGCGGTGCGGGTGCAGGCTACCCGGGCCCTGGTCGCTGCAGCAGTGCAGGCCAGCTCGACCGACATTGGTGCGATGTTCGACGCGGCGATGGCCGGGGTGATGGGAGGCGACCTGTCCGAGGACTTCGGTGAGGCGACTCTTGCGATCTTCGGGCCGGCCGCCGCATTGACCGGAGGGGCTGGTGGAGATGAGGTTCCCGGGGGCGGAGCCTTCGAATACGGTTTGCGCCAATCGATCATGTACGTGGTCGGCGGCGGTACCAACGATGTCCAACGCGGTCTGATCGCACGCGGTCTGGGACTGCCCCGCTAGCCGACTTATGGAAAAGGACGGCAACGATGCCTGACAACTCGCTTCCGCTTAGCGGCGTACGAGTCATCGATTTCACAGACGGCGCAGCCGGTTTCGCTGGCCGGTTCCTGGCGGACCTCGGCGCCGACGTGGTGCTGGTGGAGCCCCCAGAAGGTGCTGCGTCCCGCAGGGCGCAACCCCAATTCGACGGGCACAGTCTGCGGTTCGCGACCGCGCACGCCAACAAGCGTGGCGTCGTAGTCGACGTATACACCGGAGCTGGTCGCGAGACGCTGCTGAAACTTTCCGACGGCGCGGACATCTTCCTGGAATCGCACCCAGCCGGGTACCTTGCCGAACTCGGAGTCGGGCACGAGGCGATGCGCCAGCGAAACCCTCGGCTGGTCGTGGTGTCAGTCACCAATTTCGGGCAGACCGGCCCCTACCGCGACTACAAGGCGAGCGAGGCGGTGTTTATCGCACTGTCGTCGCTGCTCACCCGGTCCGGGGCGCCCGGGCGCGAACCGCTGGTGCCGCCGGGCGAGTTGGCCACTCAGACGGCGGCCATCGACGCCGCTTTTTCTGCGGTCCTGGCATACTTCAAAGCCCAGCGAGGTGGCCGGGGCGACTACCTCGACTGCTCCTTGTTCGACCTCGTGGTCCAAGATCTCGATCCCGGGTTTGGCATGGCCGGAACCGCGACCATGGGGCAGCCGCTGTACAACATGGCGCCCGGCCGGCCGGATGTGCGCATGATGTATCCGATCGTGCCGTGTGCCGACGGTCATGTCCGGATGTTCATCGCATCTGCCAAGCAGTGGCGGGCGCTGTTCAACTGGATGGGCGAGCCCGAGGAACTCTCTGACCCGCTGTTGGAGCAGCTCTTGGGCCGTTTCATGAACTGGGGCAAGATCCAGCCGGTGATAGTCGATTTCTTCGCCGACAAAACCCGCGATGAGATCGTCTCGCACGGCTCTCATTTGGGAATCGCGGTCGCACCGCTGAACACCGCGCACGAGATTCTGACCGGCGACCACGTTCGCGAACGCGAATCCTTTATCCACGATGAGATCGCACCCGGCGTGCGCGCCGCAATCCCGAGTGGCTATCTGGAGTTCGACGATGCCCGCGCCGGTTTTCGGCACCGGGCACCCGCACTCGGCGAGCACACCGCGCAGGTGCTGGCGGAGCAGTTCCGGTCGCCGGCGCGCGCGAGTGCGGGCGTAGACACCCGGCCGTTGTCCGGTGTGCGGGTACTGGACCTCGGCGTCATCGTGGTCGGGGCGGAAACCGGGCGCCAACTGGCCGATCTGGGCGCCGAAGTCATCAAGGTGGAGAACCGCGCCTTCCTCGACGGTGCCCGCCAAATGGACGCACCCGGCAAGGTGGGCTATTCGTGCGCGTTGGGCAACCGCAACAAGCGCAGCCTGGGCCTGAACCTGCGCAGCGACGCCGGCAAAGAGTTGTTCGGCCGACTGGTTGCCTGCAGCGACGTGGTGCTGACCAACTTCAAACCCGGAACTCTCGACTCACTCGGTCTGGGTTACGACAAGCTCAAGGCCATCAACCCGCGCCTCATCTTGGTCGAAAGCAGTGCATTGGGCAACACCGGTTCCTGGGCCAAGCGCATGGGCTACGGCCCACTGGTGCGGGCCACCGTCGGGCTGACCACGCAGTGGCGTCACCCCGACGCGCCTGAGGGGTTCGGTGACGACCAGACCGTTTACCCGGATCATGCGGCAGCGCGGGTGGGGTCGGCCGGCGTGGTCGCCGCTTTGATCGAGCGGGAGCGAACCGGGAAGGGGCGCCGCATTCGTGTCGCCCAGATGGAGACGGTGTTCTGCCAGCTGGCCACCGAATACATTCGCGAATCGCTCGACCCGGGAACCATGGTAGCGAAGGGGAACAGCGGCGAATTCGATGCTCCGGCAGACATTTACACATGCACCGGAGACGACGCCTACTGTGCTGTGACTGTCGACGGCGATGACGACTGGGCCAATCTAGCCAAGGTCATCGGCCGGGCCGACCTCGCTGACAAGCCCGAATACGCGACGGCCGCCAGTCGTGTCGCCCACCGCGACGAACTCGACGCGGTACTGCAGGAGTGGATCGCGCCCCTGACGCCGCGCGAAGCGCAGGAGCGGCTGCAGGCCGGGGGAGTGGCGGCGGGCGCGGCGGTCCACGTGAAAGATTTGCTCACCGAACCACACCTGGCGGCGCGCCACCAGCTGGGCGAGCTGCCCCAGCCCGGGTACGACCAGCCGCTGGAGGTCCTTATGGGCCCAGCGCTGTCCGAGAACATCCCTGCGCCCGAGCTTCGGCCCGCCCCGGCGATGGCGGCTGACACCCGGGAAATCTGTCGCGAGCTTCTCAAGATGTCGGACGCGGAATTCGATGAACTCGTCGGCTCCGGCGTGCTCGAGGTCGATACCGCCGACCAGGGTTAGCCAGCCCCGACAAATCGTCAAGAAACCGGGTCCACAGTGATCGATGTGCGCCGGTGGCGGCGTGGGACGGATAGCCGGCACACCTGATATCAACGCGGATGTCACGCTCAGTGGTGATGGCATCGACTCCACCGACCAAGGAGTACTCGCCACCGCGATGCGCGTCGTGCATTCGATCCCTGTGGTGGTGGTCGCTGAGCCGGGCATGCATAGCCCGCTCGACCTACTCTCGATCACCGCGAAGTTCTAGCGCGACGAGCCTGCGGGGCGCGTCTCGCCTCCAAGGATCCGCTCGCTGAGGGTCCAATTATCCAGCGGCATATCGGATATGAAAGTACGGCCCGTGATGTAGGGCAAATCGAGAATCGTGCGGATTCCCGGGGTGGCATCGCACACCGCCGGAATCGCGTTCACCAAGTACATCGCCGTGCCGAACAGCGCCGGGCGCTGTTGCCTTCCGGTCGGGTCCCACAGGTCAAGATGCAGCCGGTAGTTGGGGGTTCCGGTAATCGAGACGCCGTATCCCTGTTCTAACATCCACTCTGGTGCGATGTCGCGGCGCAACCGGTTGACATGCTCGATGCGCAGCCGCTCGACGCCGTCCACGATGCCGGACACCCCGAACCGCGCCGCGGCAACCGTGCTCTCGGCGACATGCATGGCGGGCACGTCGAATGCCTCTGACGCGGGCGCGGTTTCGAAGAACTCGGTCACCTCGTCGAGGCGTAAGCCCACGGCATCGGCGACCAGACGCATTGGTGGCGCCCAAGTATGGGCGATACCGCCCGGCTTGGCGAATCGCGCGCCCTCGGCGCTGGGCTTGCCGAAGTTGAAATAGTCGAGCTGGTGCAGCGGCAGTGGGTCGTAGTCGCGCACCTCGTAAATGGTCATCAGTTCAATCGACTCGCAGATCCCTGACAGCACGATCGGCAGTGTGTGAGCCGACCACCCGGGATCGATGCCACCGTAGAACAGCGACACCCCGCGACGTCGGCAGGCCGCCTCGATATCGGCTTTCAGCGGGTGCTGCCACGAAGGCGGATGCACCAGACCGGCGCTGGCCAACGTCACGACGTTGACCCCGGCGTCCAGCAGTTCCGGCAGCGGTTCCACCGTCCTCGACGGTCCGGCGAAGACGACGCAATCAGGCCGCGCCGCCAGCATTTCCGCGGTGGACGTCGTGGCGATGACACCGACATCGTCCCAGCCGAGGAAATCCCCGGCGTCGCGGCCGGCCTTTGCCGGATTCCACACCCGCAGCGCGACCAGTTCGAGGTCCGGATGCGCCAGAATGCCGCGTAGTGCGTAGTGACCCACGTCGCCGGTGCCCCAGACAGCGACCTTGCGCTTCAGAGCGTCCGACATCGTCAACTCCTGACGACCACAGGCAGGTTGAGCGGTGCCCGAAAGCCGATTCCGTGGATCCGCGGGACTGGCAAGCGCGCGTCCAGCTTCAGGCCCGGACAGCGCTCCAGTAGCGTCAGCACTGCCACCGACATCTCCCGCTTCGCCAAATGCATTCCTACGCACAGGTGGGGACCGTACGCAAAAGCAATGTGACTCAGCGGGTTCCGATAAATATCGAACACGTCCGGGTTGACCCAACGTTTGGGGTCGCGGTTGGCGGCGCCGATGTTGCACGCCACGATGGCGCTGCGGGGAATGGTCACCCCGGACAGGTCGACCTCCCGAGTGGTGAGGCGGTTCACCGATGTCAGCGGCGGTTCCCAGCGCAATGCCTCCTCAATGCCGGCATCGATGAGAGTGGTGTCGGACTTGAGTGCCTCGAGTTGGTCGGGGTTCGTCAGCAGGCCGAAGAGCAGGTTGCTGGTCGACCGAAACGTCGTCTCAGCTCCCGCGGGCAGCAGGATACGCAGGAAGTTGATGATCTCATCGTCGGTCAGATATTGGCCGTCGGACTCCGAGGCGATCAACTGGCCTATGAGGTCCTCAGTGGGATTGGCGCGGCGATCGTCGACCACGTCCTGAAGGTACTCGTGCAGGGCTTTGGAGGCCGACATCGCCAGCGCGGGGTCGTGGAAGATGGTGATGGTGTCTGCGGCCCAGCCCGTGAACTTTGGAACATCTTCGCGTGGCAACCCCAGCAGGTCGGCGATGATATATACCGGGAATAGCACCGTGTATTCGCTGATCAGGTCGACGGTTTCGCCGGCGGAGAGCTTGGGCGTCATCCGGTCGATCAAACCGTTGACCACTGGCTCGATGATGCTGGTTTCCCAGTCGTCCAGCAGTGCGCGCCGGAAGCTTTTGGCGATGATCTTGCGGTAGCGCGCATGTTTGGCGCCGTCCATCCCGATAATCGTTTCGCCCCACACCAGACCGATAGTCTCGTTGTGTATCGATGACGAGAAGGTATCGCCGTCGCCGAACGCGGCACGCACTTCGTCGTAGCCCAGCAGCGAGTACAGGGGACGCTCGGAGAAAGTGGACATAGTGCGGAAATCCTCGCGGCCCACCAGCGCGGACTGGCCCATGGGCTGGACGGGATGCTCAGCGCGCCATTTGGCGATGGGGCCGTACAGGTCGACGACCTCAGTCCGCGGTGATTCTTCAGTAGCCCGCCGAATGTGCTCGCTGTAGGCACGGTCGTCGGCCTCCCGGATCCAGCTCCGAAGATCGCTCATGTGTGCTCCTACTGGTGTGGCCGAACCAACTCACCGTGATCTGCCCGGCATATGAATATCTAGATCCTTTACCTTCTGCCGAAAGGGTCTGCCGGGCCGGGCCTCCCACTTTGACGCAATTTATCCAGCTATAAGCACCTAGTTACCTTCCGGCTTGCGTCGCAATGGATGTCGCATGTGCCGGCCAAAGGAAACCCGACCGTCGACACAGGCCCATTCGGGTCCGCCCGGTCAATCCTTCACGAGCTTGTCGCTCTTAATGCGGCCGGGGAAGAATTCGACCCAGGTGAACCCGATGTCGAGCGGACGATCATCGCCGTCGCGGCGGGTGACGCCGGCCTGCGAGGTGTAGCCGGCCCACCGGGCTTCACCGAAATGACGCATCTTGCCGCGCTCGCTGCCGGTGAACGTGTAGCCATGTCCGTCGACGTCGAAGTTGGCCTCCTCGATGAAGCCCTCGCTGTCGAGCCGATATACCGCACCGAGCCGGTCCGTTTTGGCGACCAGTTTGCCCGCTTCGAAGGTCGCTGCACCCGACCAGCCCTGCCGGCCCTTGACGATCATGCTGTACTCGACGGTGCCGTCAACAAGCTTGTTGCCGGAGACTGCCCAGGAGATCTCGAGGTCTTCGAAGTAGCGGTACTCCTTCCACTCGACTCCGGGCGGGAAGTATCCGTGGTCGAGGCCGATGAAGCCCTCGGCGGGTTTGCCTGCGATCGTCCCGGTGACCCAGTAAATCTGGGTGGTGTAGAACAGCGGCTCGTCGCGTGCCGGCATGTAGAACTGGAACCCCGGTCCCTGCAACTGCCCTTGGACGGACAACAACTCACCTTCTGACCATGTGATGCCATCGTCGTCGATGACGAGGTCAAGCGGTTGCCCGGCAACTCCGAAGCGTTCGGCCATGGAATGCATCAGGTGGTTGGACCAGCGTCGACGGGACGGCTCGATGGTGCGCAGCGACTCGCCGCGCGCGGAATCGAAGGCGCCTTTGTGCAGATTGAGGTCGCCGCTGGAGTCGTTCATCAGCCACAGTCCACCCGTCATCGGACCGCAGAACTTGCGTTCCACCGCCCAGGTGACCCCGTCCGCGTCACGCAGCCCGCCGTAGAAGTACTGCACTTGCAAAGTCAGCCCATGTCGCGAATCGCGGGGATGCAGATCGGCCAGCTTCGGGTCGTAGGCGTCAACCACCGCCTGGAACTCAAAGTCGCCGTAGCGGGGAATGCTCACGGTATGACCTCCTGAAATAGTGTCTTATGGTTGTCCGAGTCGCGCCTTGAATGTCGTAGGCCGTTTCCTAGCAAGGGAATTAGGGGACAGAGCGACTAGCGTCGCGCACCGTGGTAACGCGGGTCCAAACCGTTGAGCGGGAAGGTTTCGATCCAGGCCAGTGACGTTTCCGGCACACGGTCGTCGCCGACGCGCCGCACCGATCCGGCCTGGCCGTGGTAGGCGTCGCCACGCGCGGCGGCCAGCGACCGCATCTGGCCGCGCTTGGCCGCGGTGAACCGCCATTCGGTTTGACCGACTGCGTACAGGGCTGTTTCGACGTATTTTTCGGAGTCCAGCGCCACCTCGGCAGTGAGTTCGGTGGTTTCGACGATCGGGCCGGTGTGGTCTGCCACGACGGCAAAACCCCAGTGCTCCTTGCCCAGGCACAGCGCGCCGAACTCGTGGGTGCCATCGCCGTAGATGTTGCCGAACGTCACCCAGGCCAGCTCGACCACGTTGAAGATCGGGCCGTTGTTGTACACCTGTCCCGTCGGGCCGTAGAAGTTGTCCATTGAGACGAACCCGCGGACCTCACGGCCCCGCACATGACCTGTCACTCGAAAAGGCTGCGACGCGTAGAGGTTTCCACCGCGTTCCTCGACGTTGGGTGTGTACCACTGGTACCCCACCCCTAGCCTGGGGCCGCGCAGGTCGAGCAGTTCGCCCTCCGTCCAGGCAACCTCATCGTCGGATACCGTGATTTCGAATGGCGCAGTGGACGGGGTCGGTTGCGCCGCCACGCGGAACGATGTCTGGTCCTCGCTCAGCGTCCAGCGAACCCCGGCACCGCGCTGCGACGACTCGAAAGCCTCCGGCGCTATCTCGAGGTTGTCCGCGTTCACGTTGGATGACAGCTGCAGGCCGCCAGACATCTCGGTGTTCACCTTGCGCATCGGTGCCAAGAAGTTGCCGTCGTCATCGGTCAGGCAGCTCCACCAGTAGGTGGCCATCGGACGGAGTCCGAAGAACTCCCGTTCGCACCAGGCATCCCGGGCGGCGAACTCACATGTGCTGACCAGGCTTCGGAAATCGAAGTTGCCACGCCGGTGCGACGGCCACTTCCACGCAGGTAAAGCACCCGCACTCACCGCACCACCTTTTCGCGCAGCGCGCCGGTGTCCAGCAGCCGTCCGTTGTACGTCTCCATCAGCGCTTCGGTAGTCTTCGGTTGGCGCTTCTCATCGACATGGTGTGCCCAGCCCTGGCGCCACCTGTGTCCGGGCAGCAGGTCTTTACGCACTGGGCAACGCGCGCCCGGGCCGGCTTCCCACACCCAGGTGTCCCCGCCGCCGGTGTAGCTCACCTTGGTGGGAAATGTGTTGTCCGACATCGGTTCACCGTCGAGCTCGACCTCGACCACCACGTCGCGCGCCACAAGGGACGGTCCGTCACTGCGGTGGATGATCATGACGTTGAAATCTTCGGTGCCGTGGATGAGGTGCCCGGAGTGCACCGCACCGTCTTCGAACTCCGTCGCGAATGCCACCCATGCGGCCTCGAGTTTGGTGATCACCGGCCCACTCATGAAATGTCTGCCCGGCTTCGAATGCATACTGTCGTGGAAGACCAGCCCCGTGACGGGAACCCCTTTGATCGTCCCGGTGGCCTTGAAGAGGCGCGACGTGTAAGCCAACGGGTCGTCTTCGTCCGGGCAGAAGAACTGAATTCCCGGGCCGATCAGTTCACCGGTCATCGACAGTTCGGTCCCGTCGCTCCACTCCATCCGGGAGTCGTCGACGGCCATCAGCACCGTGCCTTCCGGGGTCACCACCTCGTAACGGCCGTCCCGCCGGCGGTGTTGCACTGGACCGCCGTAGGAGTTGGTTTCGTCGGCGGCGTAGACGAAGTCGCCACCGATCTTGGATTCCGGCAGATGCAGGTACCGGGCCCGTTCGGCGTAGAACCCGCGGATCGGCCACCAGTAGTCGCCGGCCTCCGAGCGCACTGAACCATAGAAGTACTGCATGTCCATGGTGAGTCCGGCGATGTCGTTCCACTGAGCGCTTGCCGCCGGCTCGATGAACGACGCGACCGGCTGGAATCCGTAGCGTCCGCTGGTGCTCAAATGATTTTGGGACATCGCATCTCTCATTCCTGTAGGCCCGATTCTCGGGCTGACCTTGTCGCGCGTGCACTTACCTTGCGCTGGAGGCAGTTTCATCGATTGCCGTCTCCAGAAGTCTTATCTCCCCGGTTGATCCGTCGACTTCCACCAGCGTGCCGGCGGGCAGCCGTTGAGTGGCATTACGCGCGTCGACGACGCAGGTGACGCCGAACTCCCGAGCCACAATTGCCGCGTGCGACATGGGGCCGCCGATATTGGTGACCACCGCACCCGCATAAGCGAAAGCCGGCGTGTAACCGACATCGGTGGCCTCGGCCACCAGCACCTCGCCGGGGAGCAGGTCGTCGATCGTGTGCTGGTCGACGATGCGGACGCGTCCTTTGACACGTCCACCGCTCACACCCAGGCCGTGTAGGACCTGTCCAGGCTGAAGTACCGACTCGTCTGCCATCGACGTCCACGATCCGCTGAACGCCGACGGTGGCCGCGCTTGGGCGAGGCGGGCCATCTCGGCGCGCCGGCGCGCGACCAGCTCGCGGGCTTCGGCCGGTAATGCCTCCATCTCATCGACCTGGAAGAAGAAGACGTCGTCGACCTGGTCAAGTACGTCGCGTTCGACAAGCCGCCGTCCGTGTTCACGCAGCAGTCGACGCAGTATCGACGTGGCGCGAACGACCTTGTCGCGGCGGACTTCCCGGTCCCGCAGCTGCCGCGCCGCCAGCCGCTCGGCTGGCTTGCCGAGTGAGGTGCCCACCCGCTCGACCAGCTGCTCTGGGAGAGCGTCCGGTTGGCGCGCAAGCGACTTGGCGATCATCCCGGCGAATTGCGCCGGATCGTCGCCATAGGTAGTCGAGCGCAGTTCGCATTCCGCCGGCCCGCGGTGTCCGACATGCGACAACTCTTCGACGATCGCCTGATACAGCTGCGGCGCCCGCTGCCGGGTTGCGGCCAGCACGTCATGCTCGACGGAAAGTGCTTCAGCAGCAGCGGGATTGGCGCGTGCCATCTCAGTCAGCCGCTGAAGGCTTGCGAGCGCCCGGCCACTGGCCACTTCCCGGCCGGCGACTGGCAGATGCCCGCCGCCTAGACGTGCTGCGGCGGTCGCCGTAGCCGTACACAGCATCCCCGCCCATGCCGACAGCACCCAGCCGTGCACCACCAAATCACGGGCCAGCAGGATCAGACTCTCCAGCCGATTGTCCGCGAGGTCGGCCAACTCATCGGGCAGGTAGCCCTCGAGACGGTCGACGTCGCTGACGAACGCCTTGGACTCCCGCGACGATCCGGCGATCAGCCCAACGCCCGTCAGCCCGACGCTGACGAGATCCCACATCCGCCTGCCAATACTCGATTGCTCGCGGGGTGGACGTTCGTTGCCGAACACTGGGATATTTCCCAGCGTGCGTCCGAAAAACTGGTCGATCATGTTGTCGGGACTGGTGCCCGGCATCGACTCGGCCATGTAGTACACCGACGTCACCCCGCCGTAAACCCGGTGCGAGAAGGTCCCGACGGCACGCGCGGCGACCTCACGGCCGATCACGCCGCGCAGCCGCAGCCGGTCGGCGATCGAGACGCCGCCCGCACGCAGGCCTCGCACGGTGGCTGAGGCCGACGCGGGTGTGAACGGTCCAGGCAGTACTTCCGAGAGGTTGCTGGCGACGAAGGTCGGGAATCGAGGGTCGATGGGACTGTCGAACTCGCCATTGAGGCCGTCGGGTCCGGCGGACTTCAGCGGTGCACCGTCGGCCGGTTCCGCTTCCACTGCAGGCATGTGCTGCACCAGCGGCATCCGCCAGGGAAGTGTGATTACCTTTTTGCCCAATGAGACTCGACCGCGAACCGCAAGTTCGAAGTCGTCCAGGCATTCCTCGGCGGTCCATGCCACCGTGTAACCCCATTCGTCCACCAGTCGGCTGGTGTCCATGATCGGAAAGTTCAACAGCAGTTCGAATTCCGCTGGGGACGCTTCGACCAGTTCGCGACGATAAAGCGCGCCCAGTCCGGCGTTGATCAGCCGCTTGCGGGCCCGGAACAGTCGGCGGCCGAGTTTTGCCGTGATGTCACGTATCGTGGGCTCGCCCGGAGCCGCCAGATTGACCGGTCCGGTCTCGTTTCCCAGCACCGCACGAACGAAGAGTCGGTGCACGTCATCGGTGTGCACGATCTGAATCGGCCGGTCGGCGGAACCCTCGATATTGGGAAACGCGGGTGAACCCAGCAGACGCGCGACTGTGTTGTCGACATCGCGGCCGACCACGATGCCGGGACGGATCGCCACCCACTCTTTGCCGCACCCCGCGAGCAGCCCTTCGACATGCGCCTTATGGAATGCATAGAAATGGTCGGCTGAGGGCGCAAGCGGGTCAGCCTCCGTGAGGCGGCCGGTAATCGACTTTTGGGCACCGTACGCAAGGACAGAGGACGCAAAGACGATCCGGCGGCTTCCCGCACGGTCCATCGCGTCCAGAACGTTCTCGGTGCCACCGATGTTGATCTCGCGGGTGAGTTTCTCATCAGGGTTGGAGTTGACGACCCATGCACAGTGCGCGACGACGTCGGCGCCTTTGACTGCCCGGCACACGCTGGCCGCGTCGCGGATGTCGGCCTGCACGAAATCGCAGTCAGTGAACCAATTCTGGGGTCGGTGCCGGGCCAGTCCGACGACGTCATGGCCCTGAGAACGTAACCGGGTGGCGATGCCTCGCCCGAACACCCCGCTGGCGCCGGTGACGGTGATCCTCATGACGGCTGCTCCCAGGGAACGACGGGGGCGACGCCTTCAAGCGTTGTGGTTCCGTCGTGAGCGCGCCGCAACACCAGAAAGTCGGCGCCCTTGTAGGCGCGGTGGTCGGACGGGCCGAGCGTGATGATCGTGCCCGGTCCGCCGGTGCACGCCGGGATGCGGCGTAGCGTGTCCATCGCGTCGCGCAGCGCGGTCGGAGTGGCGTAGCGCATCCTGCCCAGCGCGAGAGCTAGGGCATGCCCGATGTCGTAACCGGTCGACAGTCCCGACGTCGCGTAGTCGTAGCCGAAGCGCTTGACGAACCGCTCCCGCACGGCCGCAAACACCTCGTTGCGTTCGTCGTACTGGTCGACCCCGACCCACCCCTCGAGCCGACGGGCACGTTCTTCGCTGTAGGTGGCGCTGACAAATGCCGTCGTTTGGATGCGCGGCGGATTCCACCCGATTTGCTCGAGCGCGGGGCGAACCCACTGATTGACACCACCGAGGCCCAAGTACACCAGAGCGTCCGGCTTGGAGTCGCGGCATACTTTGAGGGCGTCGACCAGTTCCTCGACGCTGGTCGCCGGATATACCGGTGGTTCGGCCGTGACCACGAGATTGTGGGCGTGGAGTTCGTAGCGGAAAAACTCGGCGTACTCCTCGCCGATCAGGGTGCGCTCGCGCAGGACTGCGACCCTGCGGTGCCCATTCGCCTGCAACCAGGCCGCTATCACCGCGGGCTCGTCGGCCAGCCCTCCGTTGGCGAATGCGTACGCGTACTCGCCCCGGAAGCGGGTCGAGCCGCAGATCGTAGCGGTGGGAGCCTGCAGCCGCTCGATCTCGGGCAACAGTGCCAGGCAGTTGTCTGAAGTGTACGGTCCGATCACGCCCAGCACGCCGTCGTTCTCGACGAGCTCTCGATACGCCTTGATGAGTCCGTGTGCCGAGGCCCACGGTTGCGCATACACCTCGCGCACGACCAATTCGACGTCGCGTTCTAGCAGCCCGCGCGCCTTGGTCTCTTCGCACGCCAGCCGCACCGCATCCGGCCAGCAGTCACTAAGACCGGGGTGCTCCGGAAGGTCGATTAGCATCCCGAGCCGATAGGGCTCAACGGGTCGACCATGATAAACGGTGGCCACGCCTCAGCACATCCCGCCGTGCGCCGGGTTGGCGGACGAACCCATTGCGGTCTCCTCGTATGACGTGATCGCTGCGGTCTCGTGTCGCAGGCCGGCGTGCAGAGCAGAGATTGTTCAAGTTGCGACGACTGTAAGACGGAGCACACCCGAAAGTCAATCCGTTGGGGTCACTATTATCTATATTCTTGCCGCGGCTTGCTACAGCTCTCAGCTAACGCGCAACCGAAACAGATTCGCCCATCGGGGCGACCTGCCCAAACAAAGCGACGGCCATCCTAAATATGCTCTGATGCAACGGAGTTCGTCTAATACGTCATTGAACGGGAAGGCCGCCGCGGATCGCCTGGACCGTCCCGGCACGCCCGATGTCGGCAACGGCCGCGGGCATGGCGCAAAGACGCCAACGACATCGGCGTCCGGAACGAACACATCGTTGAAGAACACCTCATTGAACAGCGCTTCTCCGGTCATCTCGCGCAATGGCCTGACTTCGACACCGGCGGCGCGCATGTCGATCGCCATCGTCGTGATCCCGGCATGCTTGGGGGAGTCGGGGTGGGTGCGCACAGTCGCCAGGCCCCATTGACAGTCCTGGCGCCGCTGGTCCATACCTTCTGGCCGCGCACCCGCCAGCCGCCGCCCGCTTTGACAGCCGAGGTTCGCACCGCGGCTGCATCGGACCCGGCGTTGGGTTCACTGAACAGCTGGCACCACGATTCAGCCCCGCGCAGCACCGGCTCCACCCACTGGGCGCGTTGATCGTCATTGCCGGCCTGGACGATGGTCAGCACCACCCATCCGGTGATCCCCATGTCTGGCATGTCGATGCCCTGGAACTCTTCATCGATGACGAGTTGCTCGGTAGTCCCCGCCGCCCGCCCCCACGGCTGGGGCCAGTGTGGGACGAAATAACCGGAGTCGACCAGGAAGTCGCGCCGCTGCGCGGCGGGCAAGGCGCACACCGACGCGACTGCCGACCGAGCTTCGGCGCGAAATTCGTCGGCTTCGGCCGGCAGTGTGAACGATGGCCCCACCGCTTGCCCGGATCGCTGGGCCGCGAAGACGTCGGCGAGCGCGTCGTCACCGTTGTTGAGCAATGCCGCGGTTGTCCGTGCGCGTCGTAGGAAGAGATGGGCGTCGTGTTCCCAGGTAAAGCCGATGCCACCGTGCAACTGGATGTTCATCTCGGCGGTGGCGACCGCGGTGCGCGCTGCGTGCCACGCGGCGACCGCGGCTGCGAACCGGCCGCTGTCGATGTCCTCGCCCCGTGCCGCGTCCCACACTGCGGCGGTGGTCATCTCGGTATCGACCAGCATGTTGGCGAGATGGTGTTTGACTGCCTGGAAGGTGCCGATCGTGCGCCCGAACTGTTCGCGTACTTTGGCGTATTCGCAAGCCATTTCGAGGGTTGCCCGCGCCGAACCCAATGCTTCGGCGGCGATGAGAATGCGCCAAATCGTTCGCAGCCGACGCGCGCCGTTGCGGATCACGTGCTCTTCCTCGAGCCGGGCGCCGGTCAATGTCAGCTCGCCGATGTGACGCGTGGTGTCGAGCGGACTCGGCGCGGCGCTGATCGCAACGCCCTCGGTCGAAGCTTCTACGACCAGAACGTCGTCGCCGGCGATGATCGCGATGAGTTCGGCGTCAGGTGCCCCTAACACCGCCGAACAGTGTCCTGTGGCGGTGCCGTCGGTGTCGACGTGCACGCCCTCGGAAACCGCGACCGCTCCGACGGCGGCTCCGGTAGCCAGCGCGGATAGGTACTTCGACCGCCGCGTATCGGGGCCGCAGGCGTTGAGTGTCACGGCTAACACCACCGTCGGCAGGAACGGTCCAGGGCACAGCTCCCGACCCATCACTTCCAGGACGATCGCCAATTCAGCCAGCCCGAACCCGGATCCTCCGTACCGCTCGTCGACCGCCAGACCGTGTCAGCCTAAATGCGCCGCGGCAGAACAGATCTCGGATTGATCAGCGCTGGCACCGTCGGCGGTGGCTCGTGCTGCGGCCAGCGCCTTGCAGCGCCTCAGTTGACCGAGCGCGGCCTCCGCGAGCTCGACATGCTCGTTGGAGATTGCCAATGCAGATGTCGCCACGTACCGAATCCTCTTCGCTGGTGCCGGGCCGACGGTTCCCGGGTTGGGAATGCAAGAACCGATATCTAGTAAATATAGATAATACTTACCAAGCGCACCGTCGGCGCCAAAGGCCGTGAGTTGGGGGTGGGGACGATCGCGGTCAGAATATTGCCCGCTGTGCGCGGGCGATGTTGGTGGAGCCGACCGCCAGGAAATCCGAAGATTTCGCGCGCGCTGATGCGGCGTTGCGATGAGCGCCGCGGATTGCTCATGGACGCCCGAACAATGTATTCGACTCAGACGCCGCGCTGGATCGTCGCTCCGCCGTCCACCTTGAGCTGCAAGCCCGTGACGTAACGCGATTCGTCGGAAGCCAGATACAGCACCGCGTAAGAAATGTCCGACGGCTCGACCCACGGGATCGGCATTGCCTGCATCGATCGGAAGCCCTCTTCGGCCTCTTCGACGGTGGGGTCGGCGAGATCGGGACGGAACGTTTTGTACATCGGTGCGCTCTGCAGCATTTCGGTGTTGCAGTTCGTCGGGTGAATGGCGTTGACGCGAATGGACTTCGGAGCCAGTTTCACCGCCAAGGTTGTGCTGTACTCGACGATCACGCGCTTGGCCAGGTTGTAGCCGGCGCCACCGAGGCCCTGCGGCCCCGACCCCGACGACGCGCTCGAGAGCAGGCCGGCGACCGAGCCGGTCATGATGATCGATGCGCCCTCGCCAAGGTGGGGCAACGCGATATGAACGGTGTTGATGACACCGATGAGATCGACGTCGACCGCATCCACGAATGCCTCTACCGGTTGGCCTTCGCCCAGCGGGCAGATCCCTGCGTTCGCTACGACGACGTCGAGCTTGCCTAATTCGGAGATGCCTGTCCCCACCGCCTCTGCGAGCGCCCTGCGATCCCGCACGTCGGCCTGAACGGGTACGATGCGCCGGCCGGTTTTCTCGACCAGTCGCGCTGTCTCGTCGAGGTCCTCCGGGCGCGCAAGCGGATAGTCGTTGCTGGCGATGTCTTCGCAGATGTCCACCGCGATGATGTCGGCCCCCTCTTCGGCAAGATGCACAGCGTGACTGCGCCCCTGACCACGCGCGGCACCCGTAATGAAGGCGACCTTGCCGTCGACGCGACCCATGATTCCTCCTGGTTGATAAGCGCTAGTCCCGATTTACGTTGTCTTGCAGCCGCGCTGCGATCAGCATCGTGATCAACGGATGCGGCGAGACGACATCGGTCAGACCGGCGTCAAGCGCTGCCCGCACGCTAGCGTCGGTGTTGTCGTCCAGCGCGGGATGATCGCCCGTAGCGTGAGCGCATAGTGGACTGCGCTGGCGCGCGATCCTGCCGAGCTCTGCCAGGTCGGGGGTATCTTCCTCAGACCACGCCTTCAGCTCCAGAATGCCTTCCCGGACTTCGCCGTTGGTGCCGTCGACGGTGATTTGCTTACCCGCCAGGGTCGCGGCGATCCCTGTGCCGCAGCCGACGACCGACGGCCGATGCAGTTCGCGCGACACCACAGCCGCGTGACTGGTGGCACCGCCGACGTCGGTGACGATGCCGCAGGCGGCCATCATTCCGTGGATATCATCCGGACTGGTGCTGGAGCGCACCAAGATGACGTCTTGGCCATCCTCGGCAGCGTCGATGGCTTCGTCGACGTCGACGTAGGCCCTACCCGATGCCACGCCGGGGCAGGCGGGAAGACCCTTGGCTAAAAGTGGCGCAGCGAGACGGGTCTCGGGCTGCAGCGAGGGCTGCAATAACGTTTCGATCTGCCCGGGATCGATCCGGCGCAGCACTTCGAAATCGTCGATCAGGCCTTCGTCGCGCAGCGCCAGGGCCAACCGCGCCGCGGCCTGCGCCGACCTTTTGGCCACCCGAGTCTGCAGCAGCCAGAGCTTGCCTTGCTCGACGGTGAATTCGATGTCCTGGACATCGTGGGCGATGCGTTCAAGCGCGGTGGCGGCCGTCATCAACTCGCCGTAGACCGCTGGCTGCTCGTCCCGCAGGGCGGACAGCGGTTCCACGTCGAAAGTACCCGAAACGACATCCTCGCCCTGCCCACCGGGCAGCCACTCGCCGAATGGCTCGTCGGCGCCGGTTATCGGGTTGCGCGAGAACAAGACACCCGTACCGGATTCAGACTTCATGTTGCCGAAGACCATCGCCTGCACCACTACGGCGGTGCCACCGATGTCGCTGAGCCCGTGGTGCTTTCGGTAGGCTATGGCGCGGGTGGAGTTCCACGACGAGAACACCGCTCCGATCGCGCCGCGCAGCTGTTCAAACGGGGCGTCGGGTACTTGACCGAGCGCGTCACCCAAGACGATGCGCCGATACATGTGGTGGAAACGCTCCCGGGTGTCGCTGGCGAACTCGGGGCTGTGCAGCTCGGCCAGCGCAGACTCGACGGCATCGTCGATGCCCAGGTCCAGCACCGTGTCCAACATGCCGGGCATCGACAGGGCCGCGCCGCTGCGGACACTCACCAGCAGCGGCCGTGGTCCGGCTCCGAACGTGCGCGAGGTCTGTGCCTCCAGCCAGCGCAGTTTGTCACGCACCTCGCCGCGGAGGGACTCGGTGGTGGCATCGGGCTCCTCGAAATACCGCGCGCATACTTCGGTGGTGATGCAGAACGCCGGTGGCACGGGCAGACCCTCACGCCGCATGGCGTCGATGCCATAGCCTTTGTTGCCCAGTATCGCCCGCGGCAGCGTCGTTGTGCCGTCGAGCAATACCACGGGTGGATGCTGGAAAGGTGCAGAACTCTTCATTCCTGCCCACTCCTTTCGGCCGACCACAAGCTGTCTGTTCATCGCTTCACGACCTTGACGTCAGAGCCGTTGATGTCCCACGTGTTCTGGGTGGCTCCATCGTCACGCAATTGGCGTTTCAACACTTTGCCGGTGGCGTTTCGCGGCAGTTCGGTCCGGAATTCGATGTAACGGGGGACTGCGAAATACGGCAGCTTGTCCAGACACCAACGGCAAAGCTGCTCTTCGGTCAGCCCGGCGCCGTCGCGGCGCACCGCCGTCACCTTGACGTCGTCCTCAGTGAGGTCCGATGGCACTGCGTGGACGGCGACATCGGCGATGTCCGGGTGCATACGGAAGGTGCGCTCGAGCTCGTAGCTCGAGATGTTCTCGCCGCGCCGCCGCAGGTAGTCCTTCTTGCGGTCGACGAACCAGAACCACCCGTCGGAGTCGAACCGTCCGATATCGCCGGTGTGGAACCAAAGGTTGCGCATTACCGACAGTGTTGCCTCGGGCCGGCCCCAATAACCTTCGAACATCACGTTCGGCTTGCGTGGCCGCACGATGATCTCGCCGGGTCCTCCGTCGGGGACCTCGACGTCGTTGTCGTCGACGATGCGGATGTCGAAGTCGTCATTGCGGCGGCCGGAAGCACCCAGCGGCCCCGAGAGCCCGTGCGGGTTACTCGTGATGAACGACGCCTCGGTCAGACCGAAGACCGAGTTTCCGGCGCTGCGAACGCCGAATCGCCGACGCCAGGTGGCAATCAGCTCCGGGGTCCACGGCGCGCCGCCGACGTGTTCGATCTGTCCGAAACACTCCTCCATCTCGGGAGTGTCGGGCATCGTCGCAATGAGCGTGATCATGGTCCCGAGGATCGAAACCTGTCGAGCGCCTGATCTTTTGATCTCAGGCCAGAAGTTCGACAAGGAGAATCGTTCGGCGACGGACACCGTGGCATGGTTCACTGCAGTCGCCAGCACCGAAGTGCCCGCGGCGTTCAGATGAAACAACGGCAACGGTGTCCACAACGCAAATTCGGGGTTGCGCATGGCCGCGGTATTCCTCGCGACATTGCAGATGTAGTTGTGGCTGATCATGCATCCCTTGGAGGGGCCGGTCGTTCCCGACGTGTAGATGAGCATTGCCAGATCGCGGGGAGCCACCGCCACCGGTTCGGCCAGTGCACGGTCCAAAGTGTTGGCATCCAGCGACGTGACTTGCACCGCCGGCGAATGCGGCGCCGTTCCGCGCACAACTAGGTGCTCGAGGTCCGGAAGTTCATGGGCGATGTCGAGAATTCGCTGGGCATAGTCTGATTCGGCCAGAACGACCGCCGCCGCGGCATCACCGATCTGGTGTCGCAGGTATTCGCCCTTGAGTGCGGTGTTGACCGGCACCCATACTGCTCCGAGGAAGCTGGCGGCGAACCACGAGACGACCGCGTCCACGTTGTTGTCGAGCATGCAGACCATGGTTTGGCCCTGACCCACGCCGAGCCGGCTGAGCCCGGCAGCGCGGCGCAGCGACAGTTCCCACACCCGCGAGTAGGTGTACTTGTCGCCGGCAAAGTCTAGGAACACTTTGTCGGGTGACTGCTCGACGGCGCGTGACAGCGCCCCGGTGACCGTGTCGGTATGGCCTGCCGCCCATACCGGCGGAGCATCTGACTGCGCGCCTGCATCGGCGGGCAAGTCGGATGAGGTGGCAGCGATTGTCACCGTGTGCTCGTCCTTTCGTTGGTCTGTTGGCCGTCGCGGAGCTGGAACGGCCGGTTACGGGAATTGCTCGTCGATCGGAACGAATTCGGGCATGGTGAGCCCGCGACGCAGCCAGTTCGCGCCATCGAGGACGAGGGTGTGACCGGTCAGGTATGCAGCATATGGCGAGCACAGATACGTTGCCGCCCAGCCCAACTCATGTGGCTGCCCGACTCGGCCGGCGGGAATGCGTTTACTGTCGGTCTCGGGATCCTGGCGCGCCAGCAGCGCTGGCGGCAGGTCGCCGTGCGGGAACAGACCAGGGGCGAGGCAGTTGACTCGAATGCCCTTAGGAGCCCATTCGACAGCCAGAGACTGTGTCAGGTTGGTTACACCCGCCTTAGCGGCCGCGGAATGGGCAGTGCCGGGGCCGCCAGTCCACGAGTAGGTGGCGCCGATGTTGAGGATGGCCCCGGGCGCAGATCGCGCGATGACCCGGCGGGCGAATTCCGTGCTGCACAGGAAAGTTCCGTTAAGCACGATATCGACAACGCTGCGCCACGCGTTCGCGGACATTTTGACAGCCTGCGAAGGGAAATTGCCTGCGGCGTTGTTGACCAGGACATCGGCGGCGCCCAACTCCCGTTCGATCTGGTCGAATGTGGCGGCGACGGCGTGCTCGTCGCGTACGTCGAGCTCGACACCAATCGCCTTGGCGCCAAGGGTTTCCAATGCCTTAACCCCGCTGTCGCGGTGTTGGGCCTTGCGGCTGGCGACGGCCACCGCCGCACCGAGTCGAGCAAATTCAACAGCCATCGCCTTCCCCAGCCCGGTGCCACCGCCGGTGACGACGACGACCTTGCCGGCGTACGTGCCCGGTGGCAGCATGGCCGTGCCCACCCCGGGCGGCGCTGGTAATGGCATGTCAGAGCCGTCGCTTTCAGCGCTGTTGTGAGCCGTCGCGGCCCGGTTCGTCGTCGCGCAGCGCGCTTTCTCTGAATCTGAGGTATTCCCGGGAACTGAACAACGCGGTCTGGGCGAGCAGCTCCTGACCGAGGCCGTTGCGGATATCACCGGCAGTGGCCTGGTTGACCAACATCTTGGCCATCGACACCGCCAGTGTCGGTTGCGTCGCCAGTTGACGGCACAGTGCCATAGCGCGGTCGTGCAGCTGTTGGACGGGAACGACTTCCTCGGCAAGACCCCACGCATAGGCGGTACGGGCGTTGATGCGAGCACCGCTGACTACCAGGTATTTTGCCCGAGCCGGGCCGACAAGCGCCGGCAACAGCTGTGTGCCGCCGGTGTCGGGCACCAGCCCCATTCCGACCTCTGGCAGGCCGAAGATGGCGTCCTCGGCGATGATGCGCATGTCGGCGGACAGGGCGATCTCGAAGCCGCCTCCCAGCGCGGCGCCCTGCACGGCCGCAACGACCGGCTTTGTCGATTCGAGCACCTCCAACCGAATCCGTTGGTGCTTCCTGACTAAGGTGAAGTCATCTTCGCCGTTGGCGCGCTTGCCTAATTCGGCCTTATCCCGCCCGGAACAGAACGACGGGCCCTCGCCGCGCATCAAGACACACCGGACTGAATGGTCGCTGAGGTAGCCTCGCAACGCCGTGCACATCTCGTCGAAGAGCGCGTCGGTGATGGCGTTGTGACGGTGTGGTCGGTTGAACGAAACGACACCGACGCCGTCGACGATCTCGGTCTTGAGCTCGGCCGTGGTCATGCTTCCTCACTTATTTGCTCACCGGGCAATCCACCCAGTAGTTCTGCTGCCCGGTCGAAAGATTCCGTGACGCAAAGGGCATGGGTTCGCTTGACGAAGCGGTGGGCGCTGTCTTCGACAGTGAATCCCATCGCTCCGTGGATCTGAATGTTAGCTCTGGCGTTCGCAAATGCCGCACGGCGGCAACAGGCGGCGGCCGCCAAGGCGTGGTAATCGGATTCTGGTGCCGATGCCATCTCGGTCAGTGCGGCGAAGAAGGTCACGTTGTCCGCGGCGAGCGCGTTGGTGGCCATGTCTGCGCACTTGTGTTTGATGGCTTGAAAGGCGCCGATCGGTTTGCCGAATTGGACCCGATTCTTCGCGTGTTCGGTCGCTAGATCTCTTGTGGCTCCACAGATTCCGGCCAGCTGTGCGCATGTCAGAACGGACAACACATGACGCAGTAGGCTGACCGTTTGGCGGTCCTCGTTGACGACATCAGCATGACCGAGGTCTGCCAGGCCGGTATGGCTTACTGAGGTTCCGTCCTCGAGTCCGGGGCTCGGTTCCAGATGCTGCGGAGTTGTGTACAAGGCGACCCCGTCACCATCCACCAGCAGGGTCAGTGCGGAGTCTTCGGCGTCGAGCAATAACAGCCGGTCCTTGTCGCCGGGTAGTGCAATGGCCCGCGCCACCCGCGCCTGGCCGCCGATCAAGTCCGTCGACAGCGTCGCCTGCCCCATCAATGCCGCCAACCGTGCGGCGACCAGCGTCGCCAGAATGGGTCCGGACACGAGTCCGCGCCCGATCTCCCGGAATACGAAGACTTCATCGAGAAGGGTGGCTCCGGCGCCGCCCGCATCCTCCGCGGTGGCCAGTCCCAGCCAGCCCAGTTGGGCGATTTCCTTCCACCGGATGTCGTCTGGCCGCGCGATCGAATCGGCGAGGGGCAGCCGCGATTCGATGTACCGGCGGGTCGCTTCGATCAGGGCGTCCTGGTCGGCGTCAGGAAGAAAGTCCACGGTGACCCTTAGCGGTTCCGGGGCAGGCCGAGGATGCGCTCACCGACGATGTCACGCTGGACCTCAGAGGTGCCGCCGCCCATTGTGGTTGCATACGAGTACAAGTACTCGCCGATGTCGTAGCCGTGCCTGCCCCCCCGATCGAGACCGTGAACGCCGATGACGTCCATCCGTGTGCGGTGAAGCCGCTGTGCCAGGTCGGCGTAGAAGACCTTGATCATCGACCCCTCAGGACCCGGGACATCCGTTCGCGCTGCCGAGGACACCGTGGCATAGGTCATCGCCCGCATTGCCAGCACGTCGGCGCGCAATTCCCCAAGCTTTGCGCAGGTACCTGAATCGTCGAGCATTCCCAGGATTGCGGCGTCCTCGACGAGGCGCTCCAGCGTCACCGACAGTTCCGTTTGCAACTTAATGAAGCCGGTGCCGCGCTCGAACCCGAGGGTTGACATCGCCACCGACCAGCCGTCACCGATTTCGCCCACCACATTGTCGAGGGGAATGCGAACGTCGTCGTAGAACACCTCGCAGAACTCAGCCAAACCGTCCATCGAAACTATGGGTCGGACGGTGATTCCCGGACTGTGCATATCGCAAATCACCCATGTCAAGCCGTGGTGCCGGGACGACTCGGGGTCGGTGCGCACCAGTAATTCCTGGAAGTCGGCCATGTGGGCGTAACTGGTCCAGATTTTCTGGCCGTTGACCACCAGTTCGTCGCCTTGGATGGAACCGTTGGCGGAGATCGCCGCAAGATCCGAGCCGGCGCCGGGTTCCGAAAAGCCCTGGCACCAGACTTCGTCTCCGGCAAGGATTTTCCGAAGATGTCGTCCATTCTGCGCCTGGCTGCCGCGGGCGATGAGGGTCGGCCCGCCGTGATTGATGCCGACAAAGCCGCAGCCGATGTCGGGCCCACCCGCCTTGGCGTACTCCTCGAACCAGATGAGTTGTCGGACCAGGGGCAGCCCCTGGCCGCCGTATTCGCGTGGCCAGGCTATGCCGCCGTAGCCTCCGTCGAACTGTCGGCGCTGCCAGGCCATGTCCCAGGATCGTGCGCCCTCGACGTCGTGCGGCCGCTCAGTTGTTGGAATATTCTCGCGCAGCCAGGCGCTCACCTCGTATCGGAAGGCGCCGTCCTCGTCGGTAAAGGACAGATCCACGTTGGTCTCCCTGGCTGTAATGGTCGCAGCCGATAGTTTATCTAGATAAACTGTACTAAATCAAGTTGCTTGTGCGGTAGCGCCGGCCTTGTGCGATTGACCGCTGCCTGCCTGGCTTAGCTGGACACTATGGTGATCGAGGAGTAGTTCATCTATATGATCTATTACTAAAGCATTATGCTCTTGGTTATCGACAATCGATCCAGTGGGAGCCGGAGGGACCTTGCCAGACAGGAACTTCGTTCCCACCGGATCCCAGCGGCCCATCCGGCCGTTGAAGATGTCGGATCAGGTTGCAGCGCAGATTCGCCGGATGATCGCCCGCGGCGAACTCGTTGACGGCGACTGGCTGCCCACCGAGGCAGAACTGGTTCAACAGTTTGGAGTTTCCAGGCCGACGCTGCGTGAGGCGTTCCGCCTGCTAGAGGGAGACTCGCTTGTCACGATACGGCGGGGGCCGCCGGGCGGGGCGCGAGTGACAGTACCAGGGCCCGGTGCCGCGGCGGGTCTCTTCGGCATGGTGCTGATGCTGACCGGCACGTCCATTGGCGATGTCTGGGAGGCGCGGCTCACCGTCGAACCTGCTGCCGTACGAGGGCTTGCCGAGACCGCAACCGAGGAGCGGTTAGTTGCTCTCGACGAGGAACTCGAACGTGTGCGCGCCGCCGCACGTGACCCACTGATGTTCAACCGCGCCGGCGTGCGGTTTCACGTCAAGTTGGTAGAGCTGTCCGGCAATCAGACCTTGACCGCGGTAATCGCGATGTTGTCGGAGATCATCGAGCGTGAACTAGCCCACGCGCTGGCCGCGATCGGATCAGATACCAATGAGATCCTCCGAGCCAATCGGCGGGCACTCCGCGGTTACGAAAATATTGTTGCGCTGATCCGTGCGGGGGACGGCGCGGCGGCCGAGCAGGCGTGGCGCCAGCACATGAATAATGTGCGCCGCTATGTCAGCAGGTCGCAGCGCGAGGATCGTGTCCTCGACGCTTTGTACTGACCGCCCCGACCGTGTCTGCGGCCTCAGCCGTAGATTCGCCGCAACTCAGCGAGGGTTCACAGCGTTTCCGCGCAGCTGAGCCACCTACCGCGCCAGCGAATCCGGGTGGCGAATGGGCTTGGGCCCGCGCCATGAGCCCCGCAGTTCCGATCGAAGGAGCCCAGGACCGGTTGGGTCGTCACACTGCCGAGGTCGATCGAAAGGGCTCGAAATTGG
>Ga0209068_10000344_pt1 | contig 25626 bp, 23 predicted proteins | sample ColStrG_CSR_2012_FD_187200 | JGI IMG/M metagenome (GOLD analysis project Ga0209068, IMG submission 187200) | Freshwater sediment microbial communities in response to fracking from Pennsylvania, USA - Cold Stream Run_MetaG_CSR_2012 (SPAdes)... | ecosystem: Environmental > Aquatic > Freshwater >...
GTTGCGCGTGCAACGCGCTGGCCCCGAGGGCAAATCCGGCAGGTCCGGACGGCGGCGCGGCGATGCGCGGCTTTGGCAGGACGGCGGCAGGCGGGACCACGGCAGACTCCGACGGGAACTGGACAGGAACCGACAGCAACAAGGCGGCACGCGACACGTCCGTACACGGATTCAACCTCCAGCTGGATACGCAACCAGGATCGCCGAGCCGGCCGTTAGAGATATCCGGGCGCCATCCGTAACCACGTTGGAGAGCGTGCGCGTGCTGCCGTGGGACACCTGCGCGTTGGTTAGCGGCCAGCGCACCCCGGCGATCGAGAGGCCGTCCAAATCGGAAAACGCGATGAGGCTCAGGCGCGAGCCGGGGGGGAGCGGGAGGGGCAGGGTTGTATCGGCGATAAGCGGATAGGCCTCCTCGGTGCCGCTGGTGGCAAAGGCCCCGATGCCGCGCCGGGCCAGCGCCAGCAGCAGCGCCAGGTGACCCAGCGCGTGGTCGGTCTGGCCGCCCAGCCCGCCCGCCAGAACCAGGTCGGCGGCGCCCCGCGAGATCGCCTCGTCAATGGCGATTTCACCGTCGGTCCGGTCCTTGTCGGCGGGATGCATCTGGCGCGGAATCTGTCCGTGTTGAGCCTGCAACTCCGCCGGCGCGGAGTCGAAATCGCCGACCCATAATTCGGCCTCGAGCCCCAGTTTGGCGGCGTGTTTCAGCCCCGCGTCGGCCGCGATCACCCGGCTGCCGGCGACCTGGGCGCGAAGCCGCGGCGTGACCGACAGTTCGCCGCCCAGCAGCACCGTGAACCTGTTCGAGGGTTCCATGGCCACCGTTTAAGCGCCGCCAGCCGCCCAAGTCCAGGCTTGCCTGCGGCCTCAAAGCCCCATTGCCAGCGCCCCCAGGCTTCGCGCATAGTCCGGCCACCGCTTGACGGACCGCTGTCGCCGGGGAGGGACCGATGTCGCTGAGAGGCATTCCGCTGCTGATTCTGGCGCTGATCGTTTACAACGCCATCGTGTTTGCCTCGAGCCTGCTGCCGCAGGAGATTTTCTACGGTATGCCGGCGCTCGATGCCGCCGGCAAGACGGTGATCATCAAGGGCGGGGAATTGCTCACCATTCCCTTGCCGTCAGGGCTCGTGCATATCCGCCTCGGCGACATGATGCTGGCCTTTGGCCTGGTGCTGATGGCGTTTGAAATGGTCAAGGCGACCTACACGCGCGGCTTCGGGCTGGTCGACCGGCTGCTGTCGCCGCTGCTGTTTGTGCTGTTCCTGGTCGAGTTCCTGCTGGTCCCGCGCTGCGCGACATCGGTGTTCTTCTTCCTCACCGTGATGGCGGGGATGGATGTCGTGGTGGGCGAGGTGGTGGGGATCCGCTCGGCGCGGCGCGACATCAGCTTCGGCGGCAACAACTGACGTCGCGGGTGCTATATCAGCCGTTGGCGGCCATGGCGGCGGGGGACTGGGCAACCGGCTCTTGGGACGGCAGATTGTCGGGCACGGCGGCAAGCGCATCCTCGATCGTCAGCGTCGAGCCGGGCATCTCGGCATTTGCCGCCGTCTGGCGCTGTTCGGACCACTTGCTGGCGACATCGCTTGCAAGCGCAACACCGAACTTGGCCTTGGCCACGGCCTGCGTCCAGATCACTCCGGCCTGCCGGCAGGTCTCGGGCTCTCGCTGGCAGTAGGTTGCTCCCCAGACGATGGTATCGCTGGCCGATCGCGCAAGCTCCTGCTGCTTCTGCGGGTCCGTCGGCAGGGCATAGACAACCGCCCCCAAGACCAATCCGGTTCTGATCAACGACATGCCGTTACCCTGTCCAACCCTTTGTGTTCTTGGCTCCAGGTTTAGCAGGTAACCAATAATGGCTGGCAAAGGCGCCCCGGCGCATTTCGCGAAAATTGTCTCGATCCTGTTCAGGCTTAATTAGGGTTGAGCCTTCAGATTTTGTCTCCGGAACCCAGTGGAACATGGGACCGTAAACGCAAGATACCGGGTGACGCGTGACGAGTTGTGTAACCGAGGCCGGACGAACCGGCACGTTTGAGTTGGTGGCGATTGTCGCTCCCCTCCTGCCGCTGGCGCTTGGAGCAGCGATCTCGGGTCACCCCGCTCCCTGGATCGGTCTCATCCTGGCTGGTGCGCTGCCCAAGCTGGCGCCGTGGCTGCCCGGGCCGGCCTTTACCATGGACGTCCGCGACGGCTTGGCGGTGGCGGCCGACACCGCGATGCTGTGTTTGGCGATCCTGCTCTGCGGCCAGGCCGGCCTATTCACCCTTGTCTGGGCAATGAACCTGACGCTGCGCGGGCCTGCTCGCCAGTTGCTGCCTGCTTCATTCGCCATGATCGCCCTTTCGGCCGCGGCGGCCACTTGGTCTGGCGCTTCCCCGCACCTGCTCGATGCGGGACTTGTCGACATTTTTTGTTGCCTCGCCGCTCTCGTTGACGCCATCCTCGTTGCCGCGAAAACACATGGCCACAAAGCCATCGCCGTGCCAATGCAGGTGCCGGATTCGGCGATGCTCGACGCTCACGCGCTCGCTGTCCTGAGCCACGAATTGCGCAACCCGCTGAACGCCGTGATCGGCTTTGCCAGCTTGCTGCGGTCGCTTCAAAATGAGGACTGCCCCGCCGATCGGCGCCGAGACTATGCACGCATCATTGAAACCAGCGGCGAGCATATGCTGGCCGTGCTGGAGGCCGCGCTCGGCGGCAAAAATGGCGCCGCCCCACAGGCGGCCGGACAGGTCAATCTTCACGCGCTGGTGGCCGAGTGCGTCGAAATCTTGACACCGCTCGCCGCCGCCAGGGCCGTAACGGTGGCCACCCAGCTGGAATCCGATGTTGCTGCTGCCCAAGGTGACAGCCGGGCGTTGCGCCAAATCCTGGTCAATATCATCGCCAACGCGGTTAAATTCAGCCCCGCGGGCGCCACGATCGGGATTGCGATCAAGCGCCGCGAAACGGGTCGCATCGAGATTGCCGTGACCGACCAGGGCATGGGCATGGTGCCTTGCGAAGTGAAACAGATCGGGCAGCCGTTCCGGCGCGGTGCGGCGGCCCTAGCGCAGCGGATCGAGGGCTCGGGGCTTGGACTTGCGATCTGCGGCCGGCTGGCCGAGCAGCAGGGCGCCAGAATTGAATTCGACAGCACGGCCGGTTTGGGGACAACGGCACGCATCGTCCTTGCCCAGCCCGAGATCCAATCCGCACACCCCGGTCCCATCCGCGCAATGGCACATTCCGGCATTGCGGTTAACACAATCTTGGCGATCCCTGCGCAATAGTCGGTGGTTTCCGCCCGCCGGGCGCGTTTTTGCAGCAAGTGGCGTTGTATGCCGTGGTTACCAACCGCACACGAATTTCGGCTGCGATCTGTCTCGCGTTGACGCTTGGGACGGTCATCAATGTGTTCGGATTGCAAGGCGTGCGTCGGCCTCCCCTCGCGGCTGTCGCCGAAGCTGTTCCTGTCCGCTCGCCCATGACCGTGGCCACCAAGCCGACGGCGTTGGTGGAGGATCGATCACTGCAACCAATGTCCAATGCCGATTCCGATCTCTCGCTGCGTTCATCCGGCAGCAGCCGCACCGCCGCCGAGATGCCAGCGCCCGAGGCCGCGCCGGCGGACGCCAAACTGGTTGCAGCCATTCAGCGTGAACTGGCCGGCCACGGTTATGACCCCGGCAAGATCAACGGCATTGTGGGCATTGTCACTCGCTCGGCGATCATGGCTTTCGAGTTCGATCAGCACTTCTCGATGACCGGCGAGCCGAGCGAAGAACTGATGCGCCGGCTCGTGCTTGGCCTATCGGGGCCCGCGGGCGAACCCAGCTTGCCGCCGAGCGAAAAGGCCAAGCGTGTCGTCGGCGGTGCGCAGCGGTTGCTGCAACGCCTTGGCTACGATCCGGGACCCATCAATGGACAGCTTGACGACCCCACCCGCAAGGCCCTGCGGCGGTTCGAGGGCGACACCGGCATGGTCCCGAGGGGCCGTGTTTCGGGCGAGGTGATCGCCGAACTGGCCCGGCGCGCCCACGCCCGCATCGAGGTCAGCGACGAGGCCCTGTCCCGCTGACGGCTTGCGATGCGATCGGAGCCAAATCTCTGGTAGTCTTTTGGTCATGCGGCTCAAGTCCGAAATCTGGGTGCAGGCCTATTTGCGAATTTGCGCCGCCCATGGGCTGTTCGCGGTGCTGTCCCGGCGCGGCGATGCTGACGCGGGCGCCATCTTCGTCCGGGTCTCGCGGCTCGATGGCCGTGGTGACGTATACGGTCCCGCCGCCGCGGGCCTCGCGGGCGTGGATGCCGAGCGGCGATTTTCGGCCAGGTTCCCAGAGGGCTCGGTTGCAGATGCAGAGATCGACTCTTATCTCGCCCGCCAGCGGCAGTACGATCCCGACCTGTGGGTCGTCGAGGTCGAGGACAGGGCCGGCCGTCACTGTCTCGATGACTGGTTGGTCCCGACCTGAATCTCCTCTGCCACGGTCTCGAAGTCAAAATGCATTCCGTGGACCGCGTTTACTTCGCTTTAACCCGCCCAGTCGACATGATGGTGAGGAGACGAATCGCGGGGAATCGATATGGCGACCATTCTTGAATTCAGGACCATTCCTGGCCGAGGCAGAACAAGGTCTCTGCCCGGCGCAGAGCTTGGTGAGTGCCAAGTGGTGATCTTCCCGGGTGTCAGAATTGCCTATTGGGACGGGGCCGCCGGGGAAAGCGACAGCACCCCGCCCCGCCCGCGCAACGCCTCGCGCAAACGTGCAAAGCAGCGGCGACCCAGGGGCTAAATCACCCAGCCGGTCTCAAGCGCGCGCGCCCACTCCAGCCGGCCGCCGCGCCGTGCCATCTCAGCCATGCCGGAGTTGTCGTAGCGAACCTGGCGGAAGGCAACGGTCCAGCCTGCAGCTTCCTTCTCAAGGATCGCATAGCTGGCATCGGGAGTTCCGGTCTGCATGACATGGGGCACCGGGTCGTCGTGATCATAGGCCGGCAATCCAACGCTTCCAGGGTTGACGATCATCCGCCCATCTCTCAACCGCACGACGCGCGGAATATGGGTGTGCCCGCACAACTTCAGCGGATAGTCGCAGCCTTTCGCCGCCGCTTCGACCTCGGCGTGCGACGACATTCGGACGATGCCGTCCGTGGTCACATGCTCCAGCCAATAGGTCTCATCGCTGGCTGGCGTGGCGTGGCACAGGAATATCTCGTCACGAAAAACCAAGGTCGCTGGCAAGGATCCCAGCCATTTGAGATGGCGTGGCGTGAGCTGGGCGCGAGCTGCCGTGTCTGACAACCCGAGATCGGCCGCGGCCCTCTCCAACACCATCCGGTCGTGGTTGCCCCGGACCGAGGGAAAGCCGCGCTCGATGAGCAGATCAGCGGTCCGTGCCGCTTCAAGCGGTCCACCGACATGATCACCCAGGTTCACCACGGTTGCGATCTGCATATTCCCGATGTCAGCGAGCACTGCTTCCAGCGCCGGGCGATTGCCATGAATATCGGCGATGGCGGCAAAGCGCATTGGGCGTACTCCCCTCAAACAAACAACTCGGTTCGCGCGAATTTGGTGACGTCGATCAGCCCTTGATCGGAAATCCGCAATTCAGGGATCACGACGAGAGCCAGCAGCGTGTGCTGCATATAGGCGTTGTTAAGCCGGCAGCCGCAGGCCTGCATGCCCTCCACCAGTTTGTCCGTCTGCGCCGCGACGATCTCGGCACGCTGGTCGGACATGAGGCCGGCGATGGGCAGCGGCAGCAGCGCGAGTTCCTTGCCCTTGGAGACGACGATCGCGCCGCCGCCCGCTTCGGCGAGGCGGTTGGCGGCCAGCGCCATGTCGGCCTGGTTGGTGCCAACGACGATCATGTGGTGGCTGTCATGGGCGACCGTGGTGGCGACAGCGCAATCGACCGTGTAGCCGAAGCCGGAGACGAACCCATTGACCACGCCGCCCGTGCCCTTGTGCCGCTCCACCAGCGCGATCTGGCAGACGTCGGCTGGCCGGTCCATCTGCACGCGGCCATCACGCACCGGCAACGAGCGCTCAAGCGCCCGGGTCGGCGCCTGGTTCTCGATCACCCCGATCACCCGTGCCATCACCGCGTTGGCGCCACGAGGCGCGGCAATGTCGAGATCCGCCGGCGCCACCCGCCTGCCCAGACGCACCGTGTTCTTGGCCGAGTCGGGGTATGCGTAGGGCGGAATGTCTGCCGACAGGTTACCGTGTTCGGCCATGACGATACCGCGCGCGATCACCATATCGATGGGCAATGCAATGAGGTCGGGGGAGATCACCACGTCGGCGCGGCGGCCCGGCGTGATCGAGCCGAGTTCGCGCTCCAGACCAAAGTGTTGCGCGGTATTGAGCGTGGCCATCTGAATGGCCGTCATCGGCTTTAAACCTTGCGCGATGGCGTGGCGCAGCACCCGGTTCATGTGGCCCTCGCCCACCAGCGTGCCGGAATGGCTGTCGTCTGTACACAGGATGACATTGCGCGGATCGAGCCCGCCCTCGGTCACGGCCTTGATCTGCGCGGCTACGTCGTACCAGGCCGAACCCAGCCGCAGCATCGCGCGCATCCCCTGCCGGACCCGCGCCACGGCATCCTCGGCGCGCGTCCCCTCATGGTCGTCGGCGGGGCCTCCGGCGGCGTAGGCATGGAACGGCCGGCCGAGGTCGGGCGAAGCGTAGTGGCCGCCGATGGTCTTGCCGGCGCGTTGCGTCGCCGCCATCTCGGCCAGCATCTTGTCGTCGCCCGCGATCACGCCGGGAAAGTTCATCATCTCGCCAAGCCCGATGATGCCGGGCCATGCCATCGCCTCCTCGACTTCGGCGGGGCCGAGCGTCGCGCCGGGCGTTTCGAGGCCGGGGGCAGAGGGCACGCATGAGGGCACCTGGACGAAGATGTTGATCGGCAGGCTGATGGCCTCATCGTGCATCAGCTTCACGCCCGGCAGGCCAAGCACGTTGGCGATCTCGTGCGGGTCGATGAACATGGAGGTCGTGCCGTGGGGGATGACGGCGCGGGCGAACTCGGTGACCGTGACCATGCCGGATTCGACGTGCATGTGGCCGTCGCACAGGCCGGGGATGAGGTAGCGCCCGGCGGCGTCGATGATCTTGGTGTCGGGGCCGATGCAATGCGCGGCGTCCGGCCCGCAATAGGCGAAACGCCCGGCGGCGATGGCGATGTCCGTGTTCGGAATGATCTCGCCGGAATGCACATTCACCCAGCGGCCGTTGCGGATGACGAGATCGGCATGCGCGCGGCCCATGGCGACGTCAATGAGACGGCGGGCGACGGCGTGCCTGGGTTGTAGAGAAGGCATGGTTTGTCCCCACAGGTTTTGAGCGGGGAGAGTAGTGCGGGACGTGGCCGGGGTCGAGGGGGCTTCTGACCTATGGATCGAATCCGCGACGGCGAATGCTTTGCAGCGCCTTCGCATTGATTTTCTGGCGCAGCGACAGTTGCTTTTGCGTTAGGACACGCTTTCGCGTTGTATCGCTTTGGAAGTCATACTCCCATTTCGTAAGAGCGCTTCGTTCAAAAAGCCAAACAGCTAAATCTGGCCCCATACTCTTACTATCGTCCTTGCGAATTCTGCGTATGCCTCGGAATAGTGCTTCAGTTTCCAATCCAAGGAACCGCATTACGCACTGATTTCCGACAGTGGCAGTCTTGCCGGTTGTTTCATTTCTGATTTCACAGAGTTCAAGAATCGGATGGTGTCCACAAAGGCACGTTTCAGGCTGTTCTGGTTCAGCTTGAACTATGTTTATGAGACGCCATTCCTTTCTTGCTGTGGCCCAAACTTGGGCGCTGCTCAGCGGGAGGATTTCAGATTTCAGGCGCTCAAAATGGAAACCCTCAGCCATTTGCGTTTGTCTCCCGATGGATTCCTGTCCTTGTGCCCTGCCAAGACTGGCATTCAACCGTGAGGAACCGCTGCTAGTGGAATGAAAATGGCCAGGCTACTCATCCCTCGGCCGCTCCCTTCTCAGCCGCTTCACCCCGCTGCTTCTCGCCTTGCTCTCCAGCCGCCGCTCCTTGCTCGCCTTCGTCGGCCGCGTCTTCACCCGGAACTTCGGCGGCACCGCCGCGCGGGCGATCATCGCCGCCAGCCGCTCGCGGGCATCGGACCGGTTGCGGTCCTGGGTGCGGAAGCGGTCGGCGCGGATGACCAGCACGCCGTCCTTGGTGAGGCGGCTGCCCGCGATGCCGGCCAGCCGCGATTTGACCGGCGCGGCAAGGCTGCGCGACCGCGCCACGTCAAAGCGCAATTCGACGGCGGTCGAGACCTTGTTGACGTTCTGCCCGCCCGGACCCGAAGCGCGAATAAAGCTCTCGGCCAGTTCGCTCTCGTCGATGGTGATGTCCGCCGTCACGCGCATCAGGCCGAACCGGGCTTAGCGGCATACTGCGCGTCACTCACCTGCTCCAGCCAATCGGCGGTCTTGCCGTCCAGCGCCTCCTGAATCGCCAGATGTGTCATTGCCGCGCCGGGGCCAGCGCCGTGCCAGTGCTTCTCGCCGGGGGGAAACCAGACCGTATCGCCCTCGCCGATCTCTATGACCGGCCCGCCCCAGGATTGCACGCGGCCCGTGCCCGACACCACGAAAAGCGTCTGGCCGAGCGGGTGGGTGTGCCAGGCCGTGCGCGCGCCGGGCTCGAAGTTGACGATGCCCATCCGTACACGTTCGGATTGCGGCGCGTCGATCACCCAGCCGACTTTGACCGCGCCCGTGAAGTAGCTAGCGGGGCCGGGATTGATGGGCCGGCCGCCCTTGGGTGTAATGTTCATGCTCGGGTTCTCCGTGGGGACATGATGTTCATCTTCGAGGGCCCGTTTCTGAACACGGCGAGCCAAGAAACGGGGACACGAAGTTCATCTTGGGCTCGGCAGCCTTCGATGCGCCGACGGTTCATCAGGCCCAAGATGAACATCATGTCCCCCAGGGCAGCGTGTAGGTCTTGACGTTGGTGTAGCTTTTCATCGCCTCCCACACGCCCTCCTTGTATCCGAGCCCCGAATCCTTGATGCCGCCGAACGGGCTCATCTCGATGCGGTAGCCGGGCACGTCCCAGACGTTGACGTTGCCGACCTGGAGTTCGTTGACGAAGCGGGTGATGAGGTCAAGCCGGTTGGTGCAGAGGCCGGACGACAGACCGTAGGCGGTAGAATTGGAGATGCGGATCACCTCGGCGATATCGTTCGGGCAGCGGATGATGGGGATGACCGGGCCGAAGGTTTCTTCGCGCACCAACTCGCAATCGTAGGGCACATGATCGACCACGGTGGCGGGGTAGCTCGCGCCGCGCCGGTCGTTGCCGTGCAGCAGCCTGGCGCCCTTCTTGACGGCATCATTGACGCGCGCCTCGAACAGTTTTGCGGCGCTCTCGTTGATCACGGTGCCTATGTCTGTGGCCGGGTCCATCGGGTCGCCGCATTTCAGCTTCTTGGCCAGCGCCAGCACTTTTTCGACGAAGGCATCCGCCACCTTCTCCACCACCAGGATGCGCTTGACCGCGGTGCAACGCTGGCCGGAATTCTTCGTCGCGCCTGACACCGCGAGCGCCGCCGCCTTGTCGAGATCGGCATCGTCCATCACGATCAGCGGATCGTTGCCGCCAAGTTCCAGCACCAGCCGCTTGTAGCCCGCGCGTTCGGCAATGTATTTGCCGACCCTCACGCTGCCGGTAAAGGTGATCATGTCCGCGTGCGGATCGGTGATCATCGCATCGCCCATGGTGCGCGGATTGCCGGTGACGACGCTCAGCATTTCGGGCGGCAGGCCAGCCTCGTAGAGGATGTCGGCGAGCACCAGCGCGGTCAGCGGCGTCAGTTCCGTCGGCTTGGCGACCACGCGGTTGTTGGTGGCGATGGCGGGCGCCAGCTTGTGGCTGATCATGTTCAGCGGATGGTTGAACGGCGTGATGACGGAGAGCACACCCTGCAGGGGGTAGCGCGAGGTAAAGATGCGCCGCTGCTGCCCATGGGGCGTCAAATCGCAGGAATAGACTTCGGCGTCATCGCGCAGCGCGAGCTGGCCGGCGAATGTCCACACGTCGTAGGCCCGACCCGCCTCGTAAAGCGAGTCCTTCAAGCACAGGCCCGATTCGGCGGTGATGAGGTGGGCAAGTTCGTCCTTGCGTGAGGCAATGATGTTTGCGGTCCTGAGCAGGATTTTCGAGCGCTCGTAGCGCGTGAGCTTCGGCTGACAGGCGTGCGCCTTGGCGAAGGCGTCGGCGACTTGCGCCGGGGAAGCGGAGGGGACCGTACCGATCAGCGCGCCCGTGTACGGATTGCGCACCTCGACCCGTTCTTCGGCATCCACCAATTTTCCGGCAATGCGCATTTTTTCGTGAGGTTTGGTGGCAAGCAACGTCATCTCCCTAACCCTCGACCGGCACCGATGGCGAAAAAGGGGTCAGACCCCTTTTTCGCGCCACCAACAGACTAAGCCCTCCTGCTCAGCCCCAGCATCCGCTTGACCTGTTCGTGGTCGACTGTGCCACCCGCGAAATCATCGAACGCCTTGGCTGTCACCGGAATGATGTGCTGGGCGATGAACGGTGCGCCCTCTGCCGCGCCGACGGACGAATCCTTGAGGCAGCACTCCCATTCCAGCACCGCCCAGCTGTCATAGTTGTAGGCGGCGAGCTTGGAGAAGATCGAGCCGAAATCCACCTGCCCATCGCCCAAAGACCGGAAGCGCCCGGCCCGGTTCACCCACGGCTGGAAGCCAGAATAGACGCCCTGACGGCCATCCGGATTCAACTCGGCGTCCTTCACATGGAAGGCCTTGATCCGCTCGTGATAGATGTCGATGAAGGCGAGATAGTCCAGGTGCTGCAGCACGAAATGCGAGGGGTCGTAGTTGATGTTGCAGCGCTTATGGCCACCGAGCGCGTCAAGGAACATCTCAAAAGTGGCGCCGTCGAACACATCCTCGCCGGGGTGGATCTCGTAGCCGACATCGACGCCCTCGGCATCGTAGGCGTCCAGAATCGGCTTCCAGCGCCTCGCCAGTTCCTTGAAGCTTTCGGCAATCAGCGTCCCTGGCCGCTGCGGCCAGGGATAGAGAAACGGCCAGGACAGCGCGCCAGTAAAGGAAGGCGAGGCCCTGAGGCCAAGATGCCTTGAAGCCTTGGCGGCCAACACCAGCTGCTCGGTGGCCCAAGCCTGCCTTGCCCCGGAGTTGCCATGAACTTCCTTGGGTGCGAAGGCATCGAACGCCTCGTCGTAGGCCGGATTCACGGCGACCAGCTGACCCTGGAGATGGGTCGCCAACTCGGTGATCTCGGCCCCCGCAGCCTTACAGATGCCGGCGATCTCGTCGCAGTACGTCTTGGATGTGCCTGCCTTTTTCAGATCGATCAGCCGCCCGTCCCAGGCCGGGATCTGGACGCCCTTGTAGCCGAGGCCCGCCGCCCATTTGGTGATCGCGGGGAGCGAATTGAATGGAGCGGCATCGCCCATGAATTGCGCCAGAAAGATCGCCGGACCCTTGATGTTCGTTGCCATTCCTTGGTTCCCTTCACTTTGTCGCCGCCGCTCGGTGCTGACCGTCTGACCATCGCATCCTAGCCCGCTGCCGCGCGCTGTGGAACCTTCCTTGCGCCGGCTATCGCGGAACAAGACCTTGACCTCACTGCGGCCGCATTTGACCGGCCTGCATCTAGGTTGAATAATGCGGGTTGACTCGCGCGATCGCGCGTATCTGCGGTGGATGTGCGAAGGAAGGGATCTTGATGACGGGGCCGGGTATCGGTTGGCGGTTGGTGGCCGGGTGCGCCGCGCTGATAGCATACCTCGTGCTGACCAGCGCCCAGGCACAGGAGGCCGCCGGCCCTGTCGTCCAGAACGGCGCCGCGAACGCGCAACAGCAGGCCTATTGCCGACAGCTTGAGCGCCAGCTTGCACCTGACTGGCAACAGGCCGCGACCGCTCGCGATTCGGTGCCCAAGATAGAATCCCAATTGGCACGCGCCGACCAGCAAGTCCAGCGTGGCCAGGCCATGGCCGAGAAGGCCGATTGCTTCGACTATTTCCTATTCTCAAAGTCCTGGCGCGACACGCCACAATGCCGGCAGCTTCACCAGCAGATTGACGACGGCCAGCGCGCCATGGCCGATCTCGAACGCCAGCGCAGTGGTGCCAGTAACGCCCAGGATCGCGCTGCGCGGCAGGATGCGCTGGTCAGCGAACTGGCCCGCAATCACTGCGGCAACCAATACGAAGCCGCGCTTCAGCGGCGGACGGGCGGAGGGACGGCCGGGTTCTGGAGTGACAATGAGAGCCAGTCGCCAGGTGGCGCCGTTCCGGGCTTTGAGTCCATCGTGCCGGGTTCGACCTTCCGCACCATCTGCGTACGGATGTGCGATGGCTACTATTTTCCGGTCAGCTTCGCAACCACTCCCGATCACCTCCAGCATGACGCCCAGGTCTGTCAGAGTCAGTGTGGCGGACCGGCAAAGCTGTATTATTATCCGAACCCTGGCGGCGAAGTGCAGCAAGCGGTTGGGCTCGATGGTACGCCCTACACGGCGCTGCAAAACGCATTCCGCTACCGCAAGGAGCTGGTCTCCAGCTGCACGTGCCGGGGTCCTGGCGATGGCAGTGAGGCGGTCGCCGACACCCAGCCTATGCAGCAGCCCGCTCAAGATGCCGGCGGCAAGGCCGGCGGAGTGGTGGTGGACCCCAACGCCGATCCACAACCTCTGGGCGAATTCGGCACCATGAACGTGGAACCGGCGCCAGGCGACGGTCAGACCAATTGACGCACCTGAAATGCAGCCCCCGTAGGCTCCAATTTGCCTTGCGGAAAGTGCGTGACCGTGAATTGGCCCCATGCCAGACTGTTAACAACAACCTGATGCCGATGGCTGTCACGCAGCCTACACGCGAGGTGTGTAAAGCGCTGGCCGTGATAAGGCATCGATCTGAATTCGGGCGAAGCTGCAATTTGTGGTCTGGTGATGAGCGAGCGTTCCATTGTTGAGTTGCGCGCCATCGGGCTGGATCGCCTGAGCGATCTGCGCAACGTCCATACCCAGGCATTCAAGGCCTATTTGGGGTCCGATCTCAGCGAGGATCAACTCGACGCGCTGGTAAACTACGCCAACACGACAGACTACACGGACCAGATGCTCCTGACAGAGTGCATCGGGGCTTGGATCGATGACCGGCTTTGCGCTACCGGCAGTTGGATGCCCGGCGGAGATGCGGGCGCCAGCGCCAAACTGACCGCCGTTTGCGTGCATCCGTTGTTTGGGCGGATGGGGCTTGCCCGGCGAATCGTCGAGGAAATCGAGAACCGCGCGAGACGTGCGGGCTTCTCGGTCCTGACCGCCCGCTGCCCCGTGACCATGGCGCCGTTCCTTGAGCGGCTAGGCTACGTCGGCACCTCGCACGGCGTTTGGGCAACTCCGTGCGGTGTGTCAGTGCCAGTGGTGCATATGCGCAAGGGCGAAGCGAGACCGGACCTGCACGGCACCTCGCGTTCGACGCTCAGTCAGCGCGCGGCACGGCTTTCCAGTGTTGCGCGACTGCATTGATCCTCGACCGGCCTTCGAGCCAGGTGATCAGGCTCGCGGCCGCTTGAGATAAGCAGCACGCGGAATGTCCTCGGCCTGACCGGAAACGCCGAGCGCGATGCCCAGCCCCACCAGCAACGAAAACAGCGAGGTTCCGCCGTAGGAGATCAGCGGCAGGGGCACTCCGACCACCGGCGCCAATCCGACCACCATCGAGATGTTCACGAACATATGCAGAAACAACGAGGTCGCAACGCCGCCGATCAACAGTCGCGCAAATACCGATCGTGAACGCAGCGCCAGCAAAATCAGGCAGCCGATCAACAACAAATACAGACCAATCAAGACGGCGGCACCGATGAACCCAGTCTCTTCCGCCCACAGCGCAAACACGAAATCGGTGTGCTTCTCGGGCACGAAATTGAGCTGGGTCTGGGTTCCTTGCAGGAAGCCCCGGCCGACAAACCCACCACTTCCCAGCGCGATCTTTGATTGCTCGATCTGGTATCCCTTGCCGAGCGGATCAACCGCCGGATCCCAAAACACCAGCAGTCGCTGCTTCTGATAGTCACGCAGCAGGGCCCAGAAGAACGGAGCGGCGGCAGCCAGGCCGCTGGCACCGAGGACGAAATATCGCAACGGCAGACCGGCCAGGAACATCAGCGTCAATCCGGTGACGGCGAGCAGCCCGGCAGTTCCCAAATCAGGTTGCCGTAAGATCAGCACCGTTGGCAGCGCAACCACGGCCAGCGGTACCAGCACCGCGAGCGGACTCGAGATTTTTCGTGCCGGCAGCTCATGGAAAAGCCGGGCCAAGACCAGGATGAGCGCGAACTTCATGATCTCGGACGGTTGCAAGCTGAGCGGACCGAGCACAAGCCATCGCTGCGCGCCAAGCACGTGCGTGCCACGCACGAGCACGGCAGCGACCAGAAGCAAGGCGACACCGTAAACCGGATAGGCCACGCGCATCCACAGCCAAGCCGGCATCAGCGCCAAGCCAAAGAGCAGCGCGACGCCGGCGATCAGGCGCACAAGGTGGCGCATCGCCCAGGGGTCCATGGAGCCACCCGCGACCGAATAGAGCGTCGCCACGCCAATGCCGCCGATGACTGCCGCCAATGGCGGAATGAACCAGGCGATCGGCGATCCCCAGACACGGGTCGCTGCCAGATGCGGTTGCGGCCAGACCAATACCATATTCACCCTTCCCGGTTCGGCCTGCCAGGCCCGACATAGGTGCCGGGACGGCGACCAGGATCGCTCGCCAACAGTTCTGCCATCACGTCACGTACCAGCGGGGCGGCCGCGGTCGATCCGCCGCCCCCATGCTCGACAACGGCGGATATCGCGTAACGCGGCGCATCGGCAGGGGCGAAGGCCACGAACAGCGAGTGTTCTCGCAGCAGACGCGTGATCTCGGCATTGGGCAAACCGTGCGATGCCCGCGCCACTTGCGATGTGCCGGTCTTGCCAGCGACCTGAATGCCTGGAAGCGCCGCGCTGGCGCCGGTACCGCCAGGTTCGTTGACCACGCCAACCAGGCCCCGTCGCACAGCCTCCAATGCCGATCTTGCGAACGACAATGACTTGGGCGGCCGCTCTTGCTGATCGGGATCTTGGCGGATCAGCTTCGGTTGAACGGCCAGGCCGCTGGCGACCCGCGCGGCCATGACCGCCATCTGCAAGGGCGAGGCGACGACATAACCTTGCCCGATGCCCGCCTGCAACGTCTCGCCTCCCAGCCATGGGCGTGAATGCATTTTCAGTTTCCAGTCTGGATCGGGCACCACGCCGGCATGCACGCCGGCCAGACCAATATCGTGAACAACGCCGAAGCCAAGCTCACGGGCCGCCGCCGCCAGCCGGTCGATGCCAGTCAGCCGCGCTGCTTCGTAGAAGTAAACGTCGCAGGATTGGGTGATCGCCTGATGGAGCTGCACCGTGCCATGGCCGCCCTGACGCCAGCAGCCGAAATGCTGGCCGCCGTAGACGATACCGCCGTCGCAGGCCACTCTCGTTTCGGGCGTTATGGCGCCCGATGATAGGCCAGCAAGCGCCGTCACGATCTTGAACGTTGACCCGGGTGGATACTGACCACGCACTGCCTTGTTGATGAGAGGATCGCCATCGGCCGCCTGCAGCCTCTGCCAGTCGGCCGGACTGGGCCCTTGAACGAACACCGAGGGGTCGTAAGTGGGGCTGGATGCCATGGCCAGAATTTCGCCGCTGACCGCGTCCATTGCGACCACCGACGACCAGTCTTCTCTTCGCAATCTGGCCTGGGCGAAACGTTGCGTCTCGGTGTCAATGGTCAGTACAAGGGGCTTTCCGGCGGCGCCAGGGACACGCTCAAGTTCGCGTACCACCCGGCCGCGCGCATCGACCTCGCGCCGCACCACTCCCGGCGTGCCGCGAAGCGCCCGCTCCATGCCCAATTCCACTCCGGCCTTGCCGACCCGCAGTCCAGGCAGGCGCAGCACAGGATCGCGGTCTGCCTCCAGGGCGTCGGCCCGACCCACATAGCCCACCACGTGGCATACATCGCTGGCGTCGCTGTACCGGCGCAACCAGCCGGACTGGGCCTCGACGCCGGGTAGCTGAGGTGTCAGGACATTGAGGCGCGCGAATTCCTCCCAACTCAAGTTGTCCTTGATCAGCACCGGTTGCAACCGGCTGGATTTGACTGTCATTTCAAGCAATCGTCGGCGGTCGTCGTCGCTCAATGACAAAATCCCCTCCAGATGACGCAGCAGAGAGGGCACATCATCCGTCAGATCGGGAATAAGTACCGCTTGGAGGTCCTCGATGCTCTCAGCCAGCAACACGCCGAAGCGGTCGCGGATCGCCCCACGCACCACCGGCACGCTTTGCACGTTCAGGCGGTTCGCCTCGGCCAGCAGCCGGTAGCGCTGTGAATAGGTGACTTGGAGATCGTACAGCCGCACACCAAGCAAGCTGATGAGGCTCGCCTGCCCCGCACCGAGCAGGAGTGCACGCCGCGTAAAGCGGCCACGCAGCACCTGTTCCTCGACACCACGCCTCGGTGGGCGCGGCACAAGCAGCCGCAAGAAACCCAGCATCAGCCGTCGTCGCTTGGCTCGGAGCGCTAATCGCGAGCGGGTCACGCGGGGTTATCCCGTCCACGCCCAATAGCATCAAGGGCAACACCCACGGCACGGTCAAAAGGTGCAAGAAGGTAGCCAACCGCCGGATAGGCCGCGACCGCAAGCAGGCCACCAAGGAGGAAAGAGCCAACGGGGCTGGCACGCATCGCAAGGAGCGAGGCCAACAGCCATCCGAACACCGTGACTGTCGCAACCGCGGCGGCAAACATCACCATGGCCGCGGGTTGCTGTCCGGCGAAACGTCCGGGGCTGTAGCTTGCAACCGCCATCGCGATCAGAAAATTGAGCGCCCAATATCCGAGCGGTCCGGCAGTGGCCAAATCCATGAACAGCCCGATGAGAAAGATCGCGGGCGAGGGCAACAATTCCCTGCGCTTCATCGTCCAATTGAATATCACCGCCATCGTCAACAGCGGCATTGCGTACTGAACAACCAGTGGAGCCCCCCAAGGCAGGCACGATGCGAGCGCGACACCGAAACTGACGAGCACGGGAAGCAGTAGACAGACGTGTTGCAACATACCGTTGATGCTCCTGGTGCCGAAGCTTCTGCCTGCGGCACCTAGCGGGTGTGCGCCATCCCGGCATTGCCCTCGGCGGCCACGGTGCCACCGTTGGCCAACTCAAGGCCGGGCGCGGCATAAAACAGTACACTGGCGAAGTCGATTTGATCCAGATCGACTCGCGGTAGTACCTTGAAGACATGGTCGGACTTGACCAGCGTGCCGACAGGTAATCCGCGCGGCAGCAGTCCGTCCTGACCCGAAGTAATAACCTCGTCGCCCGCCGCTAGCGCCTTGTCGGCCGGCGCAAATTCGATCACCGGCCGACCCTCGCCATCGCCGCGCATGATGGCGCGCACCCGGTCGCCGCCGATCTCAACCGGAATTCGGCTGTTGAGGTCGGTCAGCACCAGCACCCGTGCCGAGTGCTCGCCCGTCTCCACCACCCGCCCAACAAAGCCGTCACTGTTGACGACCGCATAGCCGTTGGTCACACCCTGAGCGCGTCCGATATTGATCAGTGCCGAGCGCACGAACGGACTGCGCCCGTCGGCGATGACACGGCCGGTGGCAAAGCCATAGCTGGAATCATCAACGGCCAGCAGCAGCTTGCGGTACTCCTGGGTCTCTGCTTCAAGCTGCTTGGCCTTCCATTGCCACTGCTTGAGCTGCTGGTTCTCGGTCTTGAGGTGCTCGAGCTCGGCGGCCTGATCGAGATAGCCAGCCAGCCGGCGGCGTAGGTGCTGGGCAAACAACGCTGGTCCCGAGGCCGTCTCCATGACCGGAGAAATGACATCAAATGACGCGGACCGCATCGAGCGAACCCAGCCATGGTCAACGCGCTCAAGGATGAGCAGAACGGCCGAGACAAAAATCAACGCCATCAGTAAAACCAGCCTGCGAACTCCGCCTGGCCGCTTGCGGTGCCCTAATCTGACAAAGCCGTCTTGAGGCAGAATTGTGCCAACCAACGCTCTAACTCACCAACATCGCGCCTGACTTGCCCTCGGCAATTCCGACGAACTCTTCACAACCTAGCCTATGCTGGCCGGATTAGGAACTCCTCGAATTCACCTTGCGATTCCAGCACCTTGCCGCAACCAAGTACCACACTTTGCAGGGGGTTTGGCGCCAGGAAAAAACGCACGCCGGTCCGCCGCTGAAGATCGACATCCAGCTTCTCGAGGAGCGCCCCGCCCCCGGTCAGGCAAATGCCACGATCAATGATATCGGCCGCGATTTCGGGTGGCAGTTGCTCCAGCGTCCGCTGGATCGCCTCGGCGATCGTCTCGATGGGCGCGGTCAAGGCTTCGGCGATGTCGGACGGCTTCAAGACCACCTCGGTCGGTGTTCCCCGGCGAATATCGCGCCCCCGGATGAACACATCGACAGCCTTGCCGTTAACCTGCGGGATGGCCGCACCGGCCTCAACCTTGATCCGCTCGGCGTTGGCATCGCCCACCAGCAGATTGTGGTGGCGGCGCACATAACGAACGACGGCGTCATCCATCGCGTTGCCGGCACACCGAATTGAATGCGCCTTGAGGACACCACCCAACGCCATGACGGCGATGTCGGTGGTGCCGCCGCCGATATCGACCACCATTGAACCCTTCGGCTCATGCACCGGCAGGTCCGCGCCGAGAGCCGCCGCGATCGGTTCCTCGATCAGCATCGCGCGCCGGGCACCAGCCGAGAGCGTCGATTCGTAGATCGCGCGGCGCTCGACAGGCGTCGAACTGGCCGGCACGCAAACCAGCACGCGCGGGCGCAAGAACCCCATCGAGCGCTTTGCCCGCTTGATGAATTGCCGCAGCATCTCCTCGGCGGCAATGAAGTCGGCGATGACACCGTCGCGCATCGGCCGGATTGTCTCGATGCCGTCGGGCGCGCGGCCCAGCATGATCTTGGCCTCGGCGCCGACAGCGATGACCTCGCGCGTGCCGCCGCGCGTGCGGATCGCCACGACCGAAGGTTCGTCAAGCACGACCCCTCGGCCAGGCACAAAGACGAGCGTGTTGGCCGTGCCCAGATCGACAGCCAGATCATCCCTGAACCCGCCGATAAGGCCCCTCATCATCGATGAACGCCAATCCTGACAACACGCATGACCAACAATCCGCCCACGTATTCAGATCACGGACACCCGCCGGTCCGCGTACCGTCATCAACCCACCTTGAGTTTGCTGGCCGCCCCAAGCAGGTTGCGTTGCATCAACTTATTGAGCGCCCCAATATAGGCTTTGGCCGAGGCGACCAGCGTGTCGGGATCGGCGGCGCGCGCGGTGACGCTCCGCCCACTCTGCTCCAGCCGCACGCTAACCTCGGCTTGCGCATCCGTGCCCTCGGTCACAGCCGTTACCTGATAAAGGGCCAGTTTCACCTCATGCGGGATCAAGGCCTTGATGGCGTTGAAGGTCGCGTCGACGGGACCATTACCCTGTGCCTGCACGGTCTTGTGGGTGCCCTCGATGTCCAAGGTTAACGTCGCCGACTGCGGACCCATCGTGCCGGCCACGACCAGCAGTGAAATTACCTTCACTCGGTCGGACGCGGTGGCGATGTTCTCGTCGACCAGCGCCTCGATGTCCTCGTCGTAGACATGCTTCTTGCGGTCGGCCAGGGCCTTGAAGCGTGTGAAGGCATCCTCGAAGGCATTCTCGCCGAGTTCGTAGCCGAGATCCTTCAACTTGGTGCGAAAGGCCGCGCGGCCGGAGTGCTTACCCATGACCAACGAGGTCTTGGACACCCCGACCGACTCCGGCGTCATGATCTCGTAGGTCTGGTTGTTCTTGAGCATCCCGTCCTGGTGGATACCGCTCTCATGGGCGAAAGCGTTCCGGCCGACGACAGCCTTGTTGTATTGCACGGGAAATGAAGTCGCCGCCGACACCAGCTTGGAGGCGCGATTGAGCTGTGTGGCGTCGATGCCCGTCGCGTAGGGCATCACATCGGCACGGGTGCGGATGGCCATCACGATTTCTTCAAGCGCGGCATTGCCCGCGCGCTCGCCCAAACCATTGATCGTGCATTCAACCTGGCGCGCCCCGCCCTCGACTCCGGCCAGCGAATTGGCGACAGCGAGCCCGAGGTCGTCGTGGCAATGCACCGAAAACACCGCCTTGTCGCTGTTGGCCACCTGCTCGCGCACGGTCTTGAACATGGCTCGATACTCCTCGGGCACGGAGTAGCCGACCGTATCAGGCAGATTGATGGTGGTGGCGCCCGCCTTGATGGCGGCATCGACGCATCGGCAGAGATATCCGATGGGCGTCCGCGTCGCATCCATTGCCGACCACTCGACGTCGTCCACCAGATTGCGGGCGCGCGCGACCGTCGCGGTGATGATCTCCAAAACCTCGGCTTCGCTCTTGCGCATCTGATGGGCAAGGTGGATTGGCGAGGTCGAGACGAAGGTGTGGATGCGACCGCGTCTGGCCAGACGTACTGCTTCACCGGCCCGGTCGATGTCCACATTTATGGCGCGAGCGAGACCCGCGACGACGGCGTGTTGGCATCGCTTGGCGATTTCGACCACCGCCTCGAAATCACCCTGGGAGGCAATGGGGAAGCCAGCCTCGATGATGTCGACGCCCATCCCATCGAGCAACTCGGCGATAGCGAGTTTCTCTTCGGTGGTCATGGTGGCACCGGGGCATTGTTCCCCATCGCGCAAGGTGGTGTCGAATATCAGCACCCGATCAGTCTGGACGGCCTTGCGAGGAGACGATGTTTGTGCGGACTTGCGCGGCTTGGCGGATTTGCTTGCTTTGGCTGACATGAATTTGGTCCTCGGTCCTGTACGGCACTTGTCTGTTGGCCGGCAGCGACCTCAATCGCCGCCTGGCCCGACTTGCCCCCCTGAACACCCGTCCGTCGTCGCGGACCAGCAGGCGCTCAGGGGCCGCTAAGCAGCAGGTTTCCGAGATTGGTCAGACCGATCGCGGTCGCGAGCGCAGTCCGTCGCATGAGTGACGGCGCCTGGCGAGGCGCCAACTTCCACCCTGCGTTCGCTGCCGATGTCCGCGTCACGGCCACAGTCTCCGCGCCGGCTGGCCGGCAAGTCGCAATGCAAACACCCGTCCGGCCACCGCCATTGCATCGGTCGCGAGAACTGTCATTCAAGTCCGTCAGATAATCGCAACCGGGCGCAGCGCGCAAGAGTCATCGGCCTATCAACGTCGTAAATCAGGGGCTAAATCTCCAGCGTGCCGCTGCTCACCCGCACCGCCCGCCCGCCAATGCGCACCTGGCGCAGCTGTCCGCCCGCGACTGTTATTTCAAGGCTGATCTCGCTCGGCCGGCCCATCTCGTAGCCTTGTTCTATGAACATCCGCCGGGTCCCGTCCTTGAGATCGTCGAAGCGGTGGACGACCGCCGCAAATGCCGCCGCGGCCGAACCAGTGGCCGGGTCCTCGTTGGTGAGATCCGGGGCAAACATTCGGGCATGGAAACTGGAGGTCGTATGGACGCTCTCGCGGCAATAAAGATAGGCGCCGTGTGGGCCGAACGCGCTTTCCCAAAACGGTGGAATCATCCGCGCCCGTGCGATGGCTTCGAGTCCACGCATTGGCACAAAGGCATATGGCACGCCGGCCGAATAGCGGGTGGGGCGATGATTTTCGAACCCGATTTCACCCGGCGACACGCCAAGCGCGTCGGCCATCCGGTCGGGGGAAATGGGCGATGAGAGCGGCTCGGGCAATCTCGGGGCATCAAATTCGGCGTAGATTGGCTCGCCTGGCTTGCGACGGACGCCAATGCGCACCACCCCGATTGCCTCTTCAAGCACGATGATCGCGTCATCGGGGCCAGGCGTCAGACGGCCCTTGAGGTCGGCCAGGAGCACCGCGGTGCCGAGGGTAGGATGGCCTGCGAACGGCAATTCAAGGCCAGGCGTGAAAATGCGGATTTTGGCCGAATGGGCAGGGTTGTCCGGCGGCAAGACGAAAACTGTCTCGGAAATCGAGAATTCCTTGGCGATGGTTTGCATTTGCGCGCTCGTCAGGCCAACGGCGTCCATCACAACCGCCAGTTGATTGCCGGCGAACCTGTCGCCGGTGAACACATCGAGCGTGTGGAATTGATAAGACACGACTACTGGCCTCCCCGGCTTGGCCACACGCGCAATGGGAGCTGCGGGGGCGCGCGCACTCTGCCGGAAACAAGTCCGATTTCCAAGACCGAAGGCAAGCGGATCGCCAGATCGAATTGCATCAGCTACATTTCGACCCGCTCTCATGAACGTTTTGCTCAAAACACGAATTTCTGAGCTATTCCAATTTCTTGTCTAACGAAGCGAATTCCGGCTGTTTGTGAGAATTATTACAGAATTTTCCGTTTTGTGATCTTTGTGACGCACTTTTTTGGCCCTGGCCGTGCTTTTGCCTGGAATGTTCCCAGGGGTTGCCTCGTTCTGACTGCCATGTGGGGTGATGTTGACGCCCCAGTATTTGCGAAATTCGCTGCAAGGCGACACCGGACGGGATCCAGTTCCAGCGTCGGTCCTTTTTGGCAGCTTAACAGCTTGGTGGCCGGTCGCGACGCAGCCAGCGTCCGGTCACTTGGAGTGGCGAGGATCCCCGCTTCCTCGCCACTCCGCAATCTTTTCAAAACCAGCATGTGATGACAGCCGACGGCCACAGGTCGCGGCGGCTCGCCTTGGTTTTTGCACGCGGAAGTCTGATCATTCTCGCAAAGGCTGGGGCCTGACGTAAGGCGGCTCGTACGGACGAGCAACCGATCAAGGTTGCCTTCCGAGCCGCAAGGGCATTCGGTTGCGATTGGAGCCCCTCCCACTCCCATCGCAATCAGCCAGGCGCTGTCCTCGGATGGCGCCATTTTGTTGCCTTGCGGGCACAGCCCTGCACTTCACGACGAGGCCGTCCGCAGGGTACCGCCGCCTCAGCCCCCAGGCCGGTAGGCGCTGAGAAACACTTTCACGCCTGCCCGCACTGTGCGCTCGATCTCTTGCCGGCTTGGGGACGGCGCAACCGCAAACAGCATCCGCCGGATATGGATGCTTTGCACAAGGTCAAGCAACTGATAGGCCGCAAGCTCAGGGTCAGTGACCTTTAGCCAACCGCGCCCGGCGGCGGCGGTCAGGTAGGTCTTGAGCTTCTCGATGCCGCGCCCAGGCCCCGCGGCAAAGAATTTCTGCCCAACTTCAGGAAATTGACCTGCTGCGCCCGTCACCACCCGCAACATTTCGATGCGCTCGGGATCGGTTATTTTGACCATCAGCCCGACGCCGCATCGCACCAGTTGAGACTCCAAGTCCGGATCGGAGGCGTCGAGTTCGAGAACTGTCTCGGGAACGGAGGCGTTCATTGTGTCGATCAATGCGTCAAAGAGCTTTTCCTTGCTGTCAAAGTAGACATACAGGGTTGGCTTCGAGACTGCGGCCTCGATCGCGATATCGTTCATGCTGGCGCCATCATAGCCCGATCGCTGGAACACCAACCGAGCAGCCTGCAGGATAGCGGCCCGCTTCTCTGTTTGCGAATCCAGTCGGCTTCGCCGTTGTTTGCCCGCAGCCTCCCGTGGCTCGCCGATGGTTGCGATCCCGGTATCGGCGGCGTTCGAGTCGGATGAGCCCGGCTTTCGCGTCATTGCGTTTCCAAATTTGACTGAACCGTTTGGTAGATATTGACATACATGAGCTCAGGGACTACGTAAACACAAACCGAACGGTTTGGTCAGGAAATAGCCCCATGCCAGTTCTTATTCACCGTGAAGTGCTCTTCTCGGCCGATGGTCCTACGAGTTCGGCGGCACCCACTGAAGCGGCGCTTGGCACTGGGCGTTCAGAACAACCTGCATCAGGCGTTGCGGCAAAGCCTGTCGCAGAAACGGCATCAGCGCCAGCCGCCGCCAAATCGGGCCGTGTGCGGCGGTTGGTGGTCGCCGGCGTCGTGCTTTTGGCACTTGTGGCAGGAGGGCGCTACGCGTTCGACTATTTCTGGACGGGCTGGTACCGCATAAGCACGGACGATGCCTATGTAAAAGCCGATGTTGCCAGCATCTCCGCCAAGGTTGGCGGCTTCGTGATCGCGTTCCCGGTGGCTGAGAATACGGCTGTCGCTCCAGATACGGTGATCGCTGAGATTGATGACGGCGACTACAGATTGGCGTTGGAGTCGGCAATGAAAAAGGCCGAAACTCAGCGCGCGACCATCGACCGATTTGACAGCCAACTCGCCCAGGCCGACGCCGCCATCGGCCAGGCCCAGGCCCAGGTCGACTCCAACGAAGCCGACGCCAAGCGCACCGAGGCCGATTTCGTGCGCTACACTCAACTCGTCAAGGACAAGGTTGCAGCGCCTCAACGCCTTGAGCAGGCCGTCGCTGACCGCGACAAGGCGCAAGACAGCGTCGTCAGCGCCAAGGCGGCATTCGTGTCTGCACGAACCGCCAAGGCCGTTCTAGCCGCCCAGCAGCAGGAAGCCCGCCACACGCTCAACGAGTTGCAGGTGCAGGTGGACAAGGCGGCGCGTGACCTCTCTTTCACCAAGGTGCGTGCCGCGGTAGGCGGTGTTTTCGCCAACAAAGGTGTTTCCGTCGGCACGCTCATCCAGCCTGGCTCGCGTTTTGGCGCGCTGATCGCTGACGGCTCGCTCTATGTCGAGGCCAATTTCAAGGAAACCCAGATTCGCGATCTTCGTGCCGGACAGGCCGCGACGTTGCAGGTCGATGCCCTGGGTGGAATAACGCTTCAAGGCACTGTCGAGAGTTTCGCTCCTGGCTCGGGAGCCGTGTTCAGTCTGCTTCCGCCCGAAAACGCCACTGGCAACTTCACCAAGATCGTCCAGCGCTTCCCCGTGCGAATTGCGCTGCCGGCCGACCAGCGCACAGTCCGCGTGCTGCGGCCGGGCATGTCGGTCGTGGTCACGGTTGACACCAAGTCTCAGCCCTCCGGCGGGTCGTCGCTGGCCAGCGACACTGGAGAGGGCAACGCAACCACGGCGGCGAAGTAGCAAATGGCCAGCGCAACCGCCACGGCACTGGCGACACCAGGCCCGAGTGCCCTGACGCTCAAGTCGGGGGCGGCCAGCGACAACATCGATCCCAAGCGCCTGCTCGCGTTTCTGCTGATGGTGCTGGGCATGTTCATGGCGATCCTGGACATCCAGATCGTCTCGGCCTCGCTCGCCGAAATCCAGGCCGGGCTCTCGGCGGGCGCCGACGAGATCAGCTGGGTGCAGACCAGTTACCTGATCTGCGAAGTGGTAATGATCCCGCTGTCGGGTCTGCTTTCGCGCGCCATCTCGACGAAATGGATGTTCGCGATCTCGGCCGCCGGGTTCACGCTGATGAGCATCTGCTGCGGACTGGCCACCAACATCAACGAGATGATCGTGTTCCGGGCGCTGCAGGGCTTCATTGGCGGCGGCATGATCCCCACGGTATTTGCCTCGGCCTTCACCATCTTCCCGCCCAGCAAACGCGGCATCGTCA
>Ga0209068_10000345_pt1 | contig 25542 bp, 26 predicted proteins | sample ColStrG_CSR_2012_FD_187200 | JGI IMG/M metagenome (GOLD analysis project Ga0209068, IMG submission 187200) | Freshwater sediment microbial communities in response to fracking from Pennsylvania, USA - Cold Stream Run_MetaG_CSR_2012 (SPAdes)... | ecosystem: Environmental > Aquatic > Freshwater >...
TTGACCCAACGCCACAAGCGCGAAGCAAAAGACAAACCATCCCTGCCGCCATTTCGAGCACGACGCCCCCAAAGCATCTGTCGCGGATGTGGCAAAGAAGTCGAAACCGGAACTACAAACTGTGCTAGCTGTGCCGTTGAAGTTTTGACGGAACGGATGATTCGCGTGGCGCAGCTTGGACGCGTGGCCGCACGCAGCCCAGCGGCCCGCGCAAAACATCGGGCTTCTCGCCGGAGGCACGCTCAGGCGTGTTCAGCGTGGGATGCGTCGAAGCAACCGCCTTGGCTCACTGGCGAAGTATTCACACAACAAATTCAGCCGTTGCTTGCGAACACTCCGGCCTCAGACATTCGCACGAGCATCGGTGTCTCGCATTGGTATGCTGGGCGGATTCGGGAAGGCTACCGCCCGCACCCAAGGCATTGGGAAGCGCTGGCGATACTGGCGGGGATTTCGGGAAGTCAGCTATAGTCGACTGTCCCCGGCCCGGCTCACCCGACCGTCAATCTCCCATAAACCGCAAGTACAGATGCATATCGTTCCTGCACTTGGTCGCTAGCTGCTTAACACTCGACCATGCTGCCGCCTCATCTTGAGTCTTAGCCTCGCGGCGGATCTTTTCCCATTCGGCCAAAAATGTCTCCATTTGAAGCTGGTTAAAGAGTGTGTTGCCATAAGGGTCAATATAACAAAGCAACCGGAAAGAAAGGTCGCCTGTTGGAATGTGGAAGTCGATCCCTATGTCACTTTCGCATTTGGGCTTCCCGTGCTCGTCTTGCAATCTAACCGTCAGTCCCATATAACCTTCCAACTACAGATTTCTGCCAAAAGTCATTTTTCTCTATCTGTTGCGGGCCGCTTAAGGTTTAACGGGAAATGCGGTTACAAGGTTGCCGGCCCCATCCGTAATCACCTTGTAGAGACTTGTGGGTACGCCTTCACGAGTCACACCTATAACGTGACCTGCATCAACGACACGTTCGAATCTGCCAGCAAACTGCCCACTCTGAGCTACAGGTTGCACAGCTTCGGCAGCTTTGACAAGAGCCGCAACATCCGTTCCAACCGTGAAGGCACCTTTCCCCAGCTTTTCCGAGTACAACAATCGAGTGGAGATCGACCACATGCATCAGGGATTCTCTACTGATACTGATTGTTTTTGCGGAAAGCGAAAGGGACTCCAGAACGACCGCAACAGTCAATCCGGCAATAAGTTGTATGCCTCCTTTCGAGACGTTGCCGTTCAGGAAAAAGTTAACGAATCCCTGAAAGACCAACGGTGGACGGTCGTTAAAGGGATTGAGGTCGGCCTTCGTGATGGCTGGTTCCGCATTTGCCCGCTCTGCATCCTCCCGCTGCTTCTTGTTTGCAGCATCGACCTCCGCACAGGTCTCGCCGCCGCTGTTGTCGTCGTGCCATGTACCACCGTCGCTGTTTACACACGCGTTGCCCGTGAGGTCGAGATTGCTCAACGGATTATTTCGAACATAAGCGTACAGGTTCCAACTCTGAGGGTCTCCAGCTTCTTGATCGGCAAACGGTGCGTCAGCCGACATGAACCGTCCCAAGCTCGACGCGCTGTATCTAGCCCCGAAGTTGTCGAGCCCAGATTCCGTATCACGTTCTTTGCCGGTGAACTTGTAGTTCTGGGCCACATTCGGGCAGTAGTCGTTTTCCACCCCGCCATAAGGATAGTAGTCAATGTCCTGTTCGCAGATGGTTGCCGTCGCATTCTCAATCACGCTGTGCGATCCCAAGTGGTCCGAGAAGTGGGAAACTGGGGACAGGGAAACTGGGGACAGACGGGACGTTCCCTAATTTTCGTGACCCGGAAACGGGGTCACTACCGTCTGTCCCCAGTTTTCTCCCAGTTTTCTCCCTGTCCCCAGTTTTCTCCCCCAAACTAAGGGTGCATACGAAAACCAACCCAAAGATTTAGGCGCGGCTTGAATCCGCGCCCTTCCAAAACGGCGTCGTGGAGTCGTTTTCAGCAGCCTGCTAGGGGTAAATTTCAAGGGCGAATGCGCCTGAGGACGTCTGTATGTCCGCGTAGAGATAGGTGCCCGCCTGGTTGCCGTTGACGGTGAAGTAGTCTGTGCTGCTCTCGAAGCCGATGCCCTTGAACGTGCTGGCTGTGCAGGTGCCACTGGCGGCGATGTTGTAGGCAATGTCAAAAACGTTGCTGGTTCCTTGCTGAGTGAAGGCTCCAGAGACCGTGCAGTTTGTCGTGATGTCAATGCCGGTGAAGGTCATGCCAACGCCGGTTCCGGTTGGCGTGAAGGTCAAGCTCAGAAGGTCTCCGCCGCCGCCGACTTGCCCAATCCAACCGGGGCCCGAAAAGGCAGTAGGAGCAACGCTTAGGGGCGCAGAGGAGGCGAGGGTGAAAGTACCGGAGGCGTTGTTTACCGTTTCCGTTCCGGTGATAGACGAAGTGGAATTTACATTGCCTTGTGCTGTTCCCGTCAGTGTGGTGCCGCCGTTGAGGAATGACGCATAAAGGGTTTCTGTCCCAGAAAATGAACAGGTGCCAGTGATGGCAGGCAGCAGGGCGGTATCACCGGTGCTATCGAAAAACGCGGCCAACCCCGAAGAATCGATCGCACCAACCGCGGTGGTGGTGCCGTTGCTTCCCGTGAAGGTACCATTCCAGTCCCCCACGACGTTGAAGGGACCGCCGGTGCAGGGCTTGATGGTGGAATTCGAAGTGCTGCCGCAGTTTATTGTAGCGACGCCAATCAGCGCGAGAGAGAGTGCCGAGACCAGCAAAACAAGCTTACGCAACATTCGGGTTTCTCCTTAGCGTGCGTCTGGTTGGCCAGTTCCCAGGAGTCTAACACTCGCCAATCGTTTGTTCACCGATTCTGTGTGTCCACGAATCTATGCGGTTACCCACGCTTGGACGATGGAGTGAAGGGTAACGTAAACGTAGAGGTGCCTGATTCAGCATGTGCGGATTGGACGGTTTGGTGGGAACATCGTAGAGATGAAACGGGTCCTTAGACTGCTGCGCCCGTCGCATCAGCACACGGCGTTTTCGGCGACGGTGCTGTTGATGGGGACGGTGATGCTGTCGCGCGTGATTGGCTATCTGCGCGAGGCCTACATTGCGTATGCGTTTGGCGCGGGGCCGCAGACTGACGCTTACGTCGCCGCGTTTACGCTGCCGGACTGGTTGAACTACATCGTGGCGGGCGGGGCGGCGTCCATTACGTTTATCTCGATCTATACGAAATTTCTGGCGGAAGGGCGCAAAGAAGACGCGGAGAAAACTTTTTCGATCATCGTTACGGTCATGACCGTGGTGATGATCCTGGGAACGATTGTGGGAGAGATTTTCGCGCCGCAGTTTGTGGCGTGGTTTGTACATGGATTTTCTCCGGAGCAGATCACGCTGTGCGTTCACCTGACGCGCATTCTGTTGCCGGCACAGATTTTCTTTTACGTTGGTGGCGTAGTGTCGGCGGTTTTACTGTCGCACCGGTTGTTCCTGTTTCCTGCGTTTGGGCCGTTGCTGTATAACGTCTGCATTATTGCGGGCGGAGTGCTGGGCGGACACCGCTTCGGCATCGCATCGCTGGCTTACGGTTCAGTGGCGGGAGCGGTGGCGGGGCCGTTTCTGGCCAGTGTGATTGGCGCGGCGAAAATCGGGACCGGCTACAAGCCGTCGTTCAACGTGATGAACCCGGCGTTCCGGGAGTGGGTGGGGCTTTCGATTCCGCTGATGCTGGGCGTGTCGCTGGTGACGGCGGACGACTGGATCCTGCGGCACTATGCGTCGTCGGGGATTGGCGACATTGCGCGCCTGAACTATGCCAAGCGGCTGTTCGCCGTGCCCATCGCGATCCTGGGACAGGCGGTGGGGCAGGCGTCGCTGCCATTTTTTGCGCGACTGTTCAATGAGAAGAAGCTGGCTGAGTTTGCGACGACGGTAAATGATTCGGTGTATCGCGTGTCGGCAGCGTCGTTTCTAGCGACAGCATGGATGATGGCGGCGGCGGTGCCGTTGATTGATCTGGTCTACCGGCGGGGAAAATTTCTGCCCAGCGATACGGCGACGACGGGCGTGTACTTCTTCTGGTTCTCGCTGTCGCTGGCCTTGTGGTCGGCGCAAGGATTGTATGCGCGGGCATTTTATGCGGCGGGCGATACGTGGACGCCGATGGCGGCGGTGAGTTTGATCACGGCCGCGTCACTGCCGATTTATGGGGCGCTGTTTCGCAGGTGCGGCGTGGTGGGGCTGGCGTACGCATCAGACATTGGCATTGCCGCGAACCTGGTGGCGCTGGGCTGGCTGCTGCATCGCAGGAAATTGGTGCCGCTGGGGACGTTGAAGTGGGGCGAGATGACGAAGGCCGCGGTGGTGGCGGTGGCGGCGGGCGCGGTGAGCTTTGCGGTCGCCAAAGCCACGCCGGTCAGCGGACATGGAAGCCGCGTGGATGATGTGCTGCGACTGGGATTGGTGACGGTGACGTGGGGAGCGGCGGTGGCGGCGGGATTGTGGATGGTGAAGTCGGAGTTGCCGGGAGAGTTGTGGAGGAGGAAGGCGGCGGCGTATCCGACGGTGGCGCAGGGCGAGAGCAAAGAAATTCTGGGATCGTGAACGTAGCCGTAACGTAGCCGTGAGGATCAAAATCCCCACTTCCCGCGCAGAACGCGAGAAATGGGGCACCCCAGTCTATGGGGCACCGCAGTCTTAGGTGCGACAGCAGGTCTCTCCACTTCGCCGCCCCCTTCGACTTCGCTGAGGGTGCAGCTGCGGTCGAGATGACATTAGGTAATGGTTGAGCTGGCACCTGCGGTCGAGATGACATCGCAGTAATGGTCGCTACGTTGGGCAAGATCAAAATCCCCACCCTCTCGCAAAGAACGCGAGAAGGGTGGGGCACCCGTGCGCGGTGGCGCCGCAATTCTAACAATGAGGGTCACCGAGTAAATTCTCGCGCATCGAGCGCCTTTGCGGGCGAATTCGAAAGTCACCGTAGCAAAGTTTCCGCAGGATTGCATCCGGCCTGATGTACCAACTTGCCCAACTCAACGGCGAATCTCCGTTCATGTCTTTGGCGTCAATGACAGCGCCGGCATCCAGCAGAATCTGGATGGTCTCCTCGGTACCGAAGGCAGCGGCGCGGTGGAGCGGAGTTTCCGCCTTGGTGCGGCAGTCGCGCATGAATCCGCCGGTTTCCGCGGCCGGCTTGGTCGGAGAGTTTGGGTTCGCGCCCTGGGCCAGCAAAATTCTGAGCACACGGTCGCGTGCCGGCCGGTCCGTCGTGCATAGAGCGGAGTGCAGCGGGGTTTCTCCGGTTTCGGCTTCCGCCTGATTCGGGTCCGCGCCGTGTTCGAGCAAAAATTGGCAGAGCTGCCAGTGGCCGTGGAAAGACGCGGCATTCAGCCCCAGACCTTCACCGAACGAGGTGAGCGATTCGCCTTGTGTCAGTAGAAATCGGATGGCGCTGACGTCACCGAAGTAGGCACACCACTGCAGCAGAGAAACGCCGTTTTTGTCTTTGGAGTCGGCGGGGTTTCCGGCGGCCAGATATTCGAAGATGAGGTCGGTACGACCGTCGGCGATTCGATTGATCATGCGTGCACCTTGGTTGTGATGAGAACGTCGAGAGATTTTAATTAACGTCAAAAAGCGAAAAGCAGGTTTCTCGACTTCGCAAGAAATGACAAAACTAAACTAAATCAGACTCTCCCTAAAGCAGAAATGCCACAGCGGCTAGTGGGGGAAGCCGATTTTGCGGACCAGGTCGGCATAACGGGGATCGGAGCGCAGGGAATCCATGGTGAAGTCGGTGGGAAGGTAGGCCAGCGATGGGCAGTGGTCCTGGTAGGCGATATTGAGCCACTGGAAGGCGTGGTCTTTATCACCGAGATCGGCATACAGCTCCGCCACCAAGTAACTCGCGAGATAGTTGTCCTTGGATTTGTATTGGGCGACAGAGGCGTCAATGGCTTTGTGCGCAGCGCCGGGCCAGCCACCGGAGCGGAAGCCGGCGTCGAGCGCGGCGGCGTACTCGGTACGATTCTTGTCGCGCATGAGTTGAGCGATGGCAATAAATTCCTGAATGGCGGGCGCATATTTTTTCTGTTCCCAATACGCAGTGGCCAGACCCAAATGCGCCACGCCAAAATTTGGATTGTCGGCGCTGACTTTCTTGAACATCTCGATGGATTTATCCAATTGCCGGTCGAACAAGTAGGCCTCGGCCTGGGCGAAGGCAATGATGGGCGAAAGCGGGTCGAGCTCGTGAGCGCGGTTGCCTTCCTCGATGGATTCTGGCGCGCGGCCGCCGATGTAGGAAAGGCTTTGCGAAAGCCATTGATGAGCGGTGGCGTCGCTGGGGTCGAGCTCAAAGGCTTTTCTGAATTCAGCCTCGCCGCCGGAAAAGTCCCAGTAGTATTGCATTTTGGCCAGACCAAGATCGGCATGGGGCCGGGCCAGTGAGGGATCAAGCTCCAGGGCCTTTTGCGCGGCAGCTGTTCCCTTGCCGAAAAGATCTTTGGGGTCGCCGCCGTTTGCGCTGAGCACGACGTAGCAATCGGCGAGTCCGGCATAGGCGAGTGCGAAGCCGGGGTCTTTGTCAATGGCTTGATTGAAATCAGAGATGGCGGTGTTGATGTCGGCGGGAGTGCGCTTGTTCCAGAAGTAGCGGCCTTTGATGTAGAGCTGATAGGCGTCGGCGTTCTGCGTGCCTTGTTTGGTGACCTGCTGTTTTTCCGAGCCGGTTAATTTTGTGCGCAGCTTGCCGGCGATGTCGCCGGCGATTTGCTGCTGCAGGGCGATGATGTCGGCGGCCTTGCGTTCGTATTGTTCGCCCCAGATTTCAGTGTTGTCCTGCACGTTGGTGAGGTCGGCGCTGACCTGGATGGTGTCTCCATGTTGCACGACGCGGCCGGTGAGCAGGGCGTCCACGGTGAGATCGTTGCCGATTTTCTGGATGTCAATTTCTTTGCCTTTGTAGCGGAAGACGGAGTTGCGGGACTTCACCTTCAACTGCGGAACGTGGGCGAGGCTGGAGATCAGGGACTCGGTGAGGCCGTCGCTGAGCAGGTCGGTATCGGCATTGCCGCCGGAGTTGGCGAAGGGGATCACCGCGATGGATTCGATCTGTGAAGCAGTGCTGGCCTTGCCGCGCCAGAACCAGGTCCCGGCTGCCGCCACGATTAACACAGCAGCAACGGCGGCGATCCAATACTTGCTTGATCGGCTGGCCACCAGGGAAGATGCAGTGCTTGGATGAGCAAAGTCAAAACCCCCGCCCTGTCCGTCCACAGAACGGACGGACGAGGACGGGGCACCCACAGACGATCCCGGCTGGATGCTTGAGGATGAAAACGGTGCCGCGACCGGAGTTGATCCCGAGAGCGGATCCATCGCGGGCGTGGCTGCGCTTACGGCGGAAGTCTTGCCGGAATCAATCTCGCGCTTCAGGCGCTTGAGGTCGGCACGAATTTCGGAAGCGACCTGGTAGCGGAGGTCGCGGTCTTTTTCCAGAGCTTTGTTGATGATGCGCTCGAGCTCCGCGGGTAAATCGGGATTGAGGCGCACGGGCGCGGTGGGCGGGCGATTGAGGATGGCGTCGAAGATGACGGCGGAGGTGTTGCCGAGGAACGGCTGGCGTCCGGTGGCGGTCTCGTATAACACCGCGCCGAAGGAAAACAGGTCGGTGCGTACGTCGAGTTCTTCACCGCGCGCCTGCTCGGGAGACATGTAGGCAACCGTGCCCACGGTGCTGCCGGGGCTGGTGAGATTGGCGGGGTCAATGGCGGTGGTCGCCGAGGTCACGCCCACCTCGGAGTGGGGCCGTCCGGCCACTTTGGCGAGACCGAAGTCGAGGATCTTGGCCTGTCCCCGTTTGGTGATGAACAGATTGGCGGGCTTCAAATCGCGATGGACAATGCCCGCAGTATGGGCGACATCGAGTGCGTCGGCGATCTGTACGCCGAAATCCACCTGCTGGTCCATCGAGAGCGGCTTGCCCTCGATGCGGTATTTCAGGGTGCTGCCTTCGAGGTATTCCATCACGATGTAGTGACGGGCCTGCGATTTTCCGCGGTCTTCAATCTGGTCTTCGCCAATGTCGTAGATGGTGCAAATGTTGGGATGGTTGAGTGCGGAGGCGGCGCGGGCCTCGCGGCGGAAGCGCTCGAGGGCCTGAGGATCGCTGGCCACTTCATCGGGCAGGAACTTGAGGGCGACGAAGCGCTGCAGGCGCGTGTCTTCAGCTTTGTAGACGACGCCCATGCCGCCGCCGCCAAGCTTCTCGATGATGCGGTAGTGCGAGATGGTCTGGCCAATCATGAAAGGCCCGGATGGCGGGTCGGTTCATCTTAAAGACGGGGACGGGGCTAGTCAATGAAGGGGGGGGATAGCTATACAGACGGGAAAACTGCTACACCTTGTGACGTAACTCAATACCACCTCAGCCCGACTTGTTCTGTTTTCGTAACAAAGTACTCCCAGGGGCTCGGCTTTTGTCATTGACTGTGAAACGCCAATTTCTGTGCTGGCTGCAGCCAGCGGACGCTGAGGCGGGCTGTGAGCCGACTTTGCGCGAGCTGGCAGCGCACCATAGAGTCAGTGGCCACGGAACCCTGTTCTGTTTTCGTAACAAACTCCTACTCTGCGTTCGGTGTGTCGCAGGTAATGCTAGTATCCAATTGAAATGTGGTGATTGTCGCTAGAGGCCTAAACGCCGCGAGCAATTCGCGTCAATTGGAGATCGATTACCGATTCAAGCGTGTTTACGATCCTGGTCATCGAGAGCGACCAAGATAGCTTGGATATGGTTCGAGCTGCCTTGGAACAACCAGGAATTCAGGTGCTTGGCGCAACCGATGCGCAAGTTGGGTTCCAGACATTCCTTACGAACCGCCCGCAGCTCGTCCTCGCCGGTACCCCATCGCCGGATATTGGCGGCACCACCCTCCTGGAAAAAATAGTGAACGTCGATCCGGGGTAGACGTGATAGCAGTCGCCGCGCACTATTCTGCTGACTCCGCGGTTGAAGCTATTCAGAGGGGGGCCTCAGACTACATAGCCAAGCCACTCGACCTCGATTGCTTACGAAGGCAAGTCTTGATTCTGGTGACGGAAGCGCAGATTAGAGCCAGGACCCTCCAACTCGACCTGGAGCTGCTGGACGCTTGTCAGTTTGAAGGAATGGTTGGCCGGAGTCCGTTGATGCTGGAGCTGTTTGCACGTATACGCAGACATTCGTTCCAAACTGTTCTAAAGGAATACAGGGGTGAAGGGGGCACTGGTAGCGTCGCCGCAGCAATGGGCGCTGGAGAAGTCACCGATTATCTACTAGACGAAACCGGGCCGGTGCGGGTGAATGTGGGCTGGGGAGAAAGCGCGGCGTAAGGCGCAGCACTCAGACGGTCCGGTACCCGCCCTTGCAAAAAACGCAAGGACGGGGCAACCCAACTGTATGATTGCAGCGGCGAGAGATCAAAGGCCGGGCCACCCGCCGACGAAGCCCACGTCGGTGCCCTACGCAAGTTTTGGCGATCCTCAGTCCCTCAATCTCTATGCCTACGTACGAAATAATCCTTTGAACCATATCGACCCTAACGGCCATTGCGAGAGCGGCGGTCAAGAGCAAAGCTTCTGGTGGTGTCTAGGCCATGCCCTAGGATTCAACGAAACCAAAGAAGAGTTCAATGCCAGAATTGCGACCGAGCGCCACCACCTCGTTTCACAGAGGTCAACAGAATTGGGCTGCTTCCACCCGAACTAACGGCCACCGAGACAAGACCTGGTCACTTTGAGATAGTTCCCCGCCAGCCGGGAATGTCGTCGCAGCGATTCCTCGAATTGCTACGAGAGATACCCAAGGAACCGATAGGATGATGCCGAGCACATCCATGAATGCCAATGTGAAAAACCTTGATTTGCAGATCGTGCGTTACGTAGATGACAGCTTTCCCGGCTGGGTGGCAAGCGAGTTTGTCGACTCGGATGGCGCACGTCACACCCTTGTGGACAGGTGGCCAATTTTCACTACCGATATACTTGATGAAACGAGCACGTACCCACGCCCAGGCCGAGCCCCTTGTAAAGTAATGTCACGGTATCTCGACGATCGCGGAAGGGAAATTGCCCGCATAAGCATTGCGCGACCGGTCGCTATGGAATCGACGGACGGATTGTCGGAGTTCACGGTACTATCGTCGCAGCTCTCAGACTAGGACAGGCTTGTGCAGGTTAATGTAGTTGGCCTTCCGACGCCGCACATTTCTCAGTTGACCTAACCCGCGATGCGCCTTATTTTCAATCTGTTACCGCTTGACCTGGGATTGACATCTACTTGACTCCCAGTGCATTGCCACCCCACGCCTTTCCTGCGAAAACTGTTCACGCCGGCTTGACCAGCGGCACCAGGAAAGGACCACAAACATGGCCGCCCCAATCAGCGCAGCCCCCGCGCTCACCGATTTCTGTGAACAGATCAACCCCCGCGTCCTCAAAGAAGTCCGGAGTGCCCGCGTTAAAACAGCCGCCCTCCGCACTCCAGCCAGCGAAGGCCCGGCGGCCGTTGAGCGCATCCAGCAAAGCTGGGTCGCGGGGATCGAAAAGCGCGCGCTCATCTGGCTCGCCGAACGCACGCCGGCGCGCATCAATCCCGACCACCTCACCGCTCTCGGCCTCATGGCGCAGATCGGCGCGGGGATGTGTTATGCGCTCTCGCGTTCTTACCCGCTCGCGCTGATCGCGGTGATCGCCTGCCTCTCGCTCAACTGGCTCGGCGACTCGCTCGACGGCACGCTCGCGCGCACGCGCCAGCAACTTCGCCCGCGCTATGGCTTTTACGTGGACCACATGGTGGACAGTTTCGGCTCACTTGCCTTGATGGGCGGGCTTTCTGTGAGTGGGTTCATGCATCCGGCTATTGCGATTGGCCTGCTGATTGGTTTTCTGATGCTTTCGATTCAGTCTTATCTGGCGGCGCATACGCTGGGCGAGTTTCGCATTTCTTTATGGAAATTCGGCCCGACGGAACTGCGCATCCTGCTGGCAGTGGGCAACTTAGCGCTGTTCTGGAAGCCGCAGGTACACCTGCTGGGAAGAGTGTGGAAACTGTTCGACGTCGGCGGAGCGATTGGTCTGGCAGGTATGGCACTGATGGTGATTTTCTTCACCGCGCAAAACACAATTCGCCTTTTTCGCGAAGAAAGAATCGCGCGATGAGCCATAACTCTTGTGACAGCAACGCTTTAGCCGAAATGCAGAGGCTCAGTGCGCGTGCGGATGACGCGCAAGCTTCTGATTCGACAAAAGTTACGGGCGCTGCAAACTCGGCGGCGAGCGCTTTTGGCGACGATTTCGCGCACGCGTCGTTGCCTAACCTCAACGGCGTCAGCGAGATACGAAGCTGGGCCGTGCAACCGGGCGCTCCTTTCTGGCGCAACTCTATTTCTTCCAGTGAGATACAGCCTGGCGACTCGCGCGAATGCGATGAAAATCAAGTGCGAAAACCGGAAGTTGCTCGCGTCTCGAAATTTATTCGCTGGATCAAATTTAACGCAGTCGGCGCACTCGGAATTGGGGTGCAGATGGCAGCTCTGTTTGTGCTGAAGAGTCTTCTCCATCTGCACTATCTGGTCGCAGCCGGATTCGCGGTCGAGGCCGCAGTGGTGCATAACTTTGTGTGGCACGAGCGCTTCACCTGGGTAGATCGCGTGCGCGCGGCCACGCACGGAGCATTGAATGGGGCATTGAATGGAGCTCTGAATAGTTCGTGGCGGCGACTGCTGCGTTTTAATCTCACTACTGGTGGCGTGTCCATCGTGGGCAACCTGGCGCTGATGAAATTGCTGGCGGGCATGGCACATATGAACTACTTCGCGGCGAACGCCATCGCCATCGCGATCTGCTCGCTGGCGAATTTCGTGGCCAGCGATGAGTGGGTGTTTGAAGAAAACGCCTCGTCCGTTTAGGTAGGTACTGCGCCCCTGCATCTCGGTTGTGACAGAGACAAGTCACCGGGCCTGACGGGGCCCGAGCCGCCGGATTACTAAAGAGTATCCGGCGGGGCGGGGGATTTATTCAATGTGCTATACTCTATTCAGTACTTGAACCTTTGGCCACGATTGGCTTGCTTTGCGGTTGTCCGATTGATGAAACGGTCTGACGTAGTTCCCGCCTTCCAGCTTTATCCAGCGCCAAACCAAACCCTATTGAGCGGCTTACTGAGTATGGTCGCGAATCGCATTTTTCTTTGCGGGTCGCGAGACGCCCCTCCAGAAAGATACGACACGAATGAATAGCTTTACAGAAATGCCATTCTCTGCGGAATTGCAGCAGAGGCTGGCCACTGCCAATTTCATCCACCCTACGCCGATCCAGGCGGAAACCATTCCACAAGCCATTGCAGGCAAAGACATTATGGCCACGGCCCAGACGGGCACGGGCAAGACGCTGGCGTTCCTGGTGCCGATTATCGAAGCGCAGTCACACAGCGCGGCGGCGCGGGCGAAGGCGGCCACGGTCGAGACACTGATCCTGGTCCCCACGCGGGAACTGGCCATGCAGGTCCACGAACAATACGAAGCGTTGCGAAGCAGATCGCTGAAACCGGCGGCGCTGGTGATCGGCGGACTGCCGGAGAAAAAGCAGATTGAAGCGCTGCGTGCGGGCGCGAACATGATTGTCGCCACCCCGGGCCGGCTGGAAGATTTTCTGTCGCGCCGACTGGCGGATGTGCGGCATGTGAAAATTCTTGTGCTTGATGAAGCCGACAAGATGCTGGATATGGGCTTCCTGCCCTCGATCCGGCGGATTGTGGGCGCATTGCCGAAAGATCGTCAGACCATGTGCTTTTCGGCGACGCTGGAAGCATCGGTGGCCGGGCTGGTAAATGACTGCATGCGAAATCCGGTGCGCATCGAGATGGGCTCGATTTTGAAGCCGGCGGAAAGCGTTGACCTGCAGGTATTTGAAGTGACCGCGGCGGGCAAGGCAGATGCGCTTCGGCAACTGCTTTATAACGAGAAAGGGCAGACGCTGGTGTTTGCGCGGACCAAGCGCGGCACCGAGCGCATTGCAAAAAGCCTGATCCGCGACGGATTCTCAGCGGCCATGATTCATGGCGACCGCTCGCAGGGTCAACGGGTCAGCGCGCTGAATGGCTTCGACGAGGGCGTCTACAAGATACTGGTTGCGACCGATGTCGCTTCGCGCGGCATTCACGTGAATAACGTGGCCCATGTGATCAACTACGACCTGCCTTCGCTGGCCGAGGATTTCATTCATCGCGTCGGCCGCACCGGGCGCGCCGGAGCGCGCGGGCTGGCTTCCGCTCTGGTATCAGGGGCCGAACTGGCGGACTTGCGACAGATCGAGCGTGTACTGAAGTTACGGATTGAACGGAAAACGATCGAGGAGAACGGGTTTGTGCGTCCGGCGCGAGTGTCGGCGAACACGCTTCGGTCGAGGACGTTGACGCCGTTGCCGGGCGAGATCTTTACGTAGGAGATACTGATTAAGGTCAAAAGCGAAAAGCCGGTTTCTCGACGTCGCTCGAAATGACAAAACAGGGCTAAATCAGAATTTGCTTAGAAACACAATTCCTCAGCGTGTGGCTGCAGCCAGTTCCCTCTCGACTACTTGTTTGTTGGTCTGGGGGAACCTGGCTTTGGTTTCGATCCCGAGACGACCGGCATAGTGGAGCAACTTGTCCACACTTTTGTTAGCGATTTTTCCATTCAGCAGTTCACTGACCCGTGGCTGCGGTTCCGCCAGGATTGCTTGTAGTTGCCTCTGCGAATACTTCCGTGCGTGCTTCAGGATGGCCTGGTACAAATCCGCTTTGAACTTCAGGGTTGCGGCCTGCTCCGCTGGGAACCCCAAGTCATCCAGCACGTTGCCTCGGGTGACGTGGGTGGATCTAGTGCGCGCGCCCGCCATGTTTTTTCTCCTCAGTAATTCGCTCTCGCACCGCCTTCAACCGCTTTCGCGCTGTGCCAATTTCCTTCACGGGTGTCTCACGGCTTTTCTTCTCAAAGCACTGCAGTACGTGGATCACGTCGCGAACCCGCGACAGATAAATCAAGCGATACCAGGCCCGCTCATCTTGATCGCGCAGTTCAAAAACTCCAGGACCAATGGAACTCATAGGCCGATAGTCGGTTGGCTGCTGGCCTTGCTGCAACAGTCGCAACTGAAACCCAAGGTTTTGTTTGGCGTCTTCAGGAAATGCACTGAGCACGTCCTTAGAATCACCCTCCCAGCCAATGACCGCGTCTTTCGGGCCATGTCGAGATCTGTCGGAAGGAATCATGGTGTGAGTCCACCTTTCAACTTAGGCTTGTCCACCGTTAACGACAGTTTTCGCAAAGTTCCAGACGTATCGCCCGCTATCCGTACCAAATCAGAATAGCAGCTACGGTGCCGAAAATATACAACTAAATGTATAGCCCCTTAATCTGCGCGGTAAACAACCTTCCCGCTGACCACTGTCGCCACCACTTTCCCGGTGAACTGCCAGCCGTCAAAGGGCGTGTTGTGGGACAAAGAGCGTGACTTCGCAGCTTCGAATGTCCAGCGCTTTTTGGGATCGAAAATGGTCACGTCGGCGGGACCGCCACGGACGAGCGATCCGCGACCGTGCAGGTCAAAGACCCGTGCCGGGCCGGCGGTGAACAGTTCGACGATGCGAGTCAGAGGAATCTTGTGCTTGCCGTGCAATTGTGTGATCGCCAGGGCCAGAGCGGTTTCAAGGCCGGTGATGCCGAAGGCGGCGCGCTCGAATTCGACCTGTTTTTCGTGGTCTGCGTGCGGAGCATGATCGGTGGCGATGGCGTCGGCGGTGCCGTCGGCGATGGCGACCAGAATGGCTTCGCGGTCGGTCGCAGAGCGCAGTGGCGGATTCATCTTGCAGTTGGGGTTGTACTCGCCGACGTCCTCGTCGAGCAGGGTGAAATGGTGAGGAGTGATTTCGCAGGTGACGCGGGCCCTGGCGCGCTTGCCGCGGCGGACCGCTTTCAGCGAATCAGCGGAGGAAAGATGCGCCACGTGCAACCGCGCGCCCGGGATCTGCAGGGCGAGCGAGACGTCACGGTCCACAATGGCGGCTTCGGCGGTGCCGGAAGCGGCGCGCAGACCGAGACGGAAGCTGGTCGCGCCCAGATGCATGCAGCAGCCTTCGGTAATACGCGTGTCTTCAGCATGCTGGACCACGGGGAAATTCAGCTCCGCGCCCAACCGCAGGCACATGCGCATGGTGTCATCTTCGAGGATGGGCCGTCCATCGTCAGTGACTGCGATTGCTCCAGCGCGCTGCAAGGCGGCGAAATCCGTGAGTGTGGTGCCCTTGCTGGCGCGGGTAGCGGCGGCGATGGGGAATACGTTGACCACCGCACCCCGCTCCGGCGACCGCTGCCAGGCGATGAGTTCGGGCGTGTCCACTACAGGCGCGGTATTGGGCATGGAACAGACAGAAGTGAAACCGCCGGCCGCCGCCGCAGCGGTGCCGGAGGCGGTTGTTTCTTTGTAACTCTGGCCGGGCTCGCGCAGGTGAACGTGCAGATCAATAAACCCGGGAGCGACGATGAGGCCACGCGCGTCGAATTTTTCGTCCGCGCCGCCGCGAATTTTTCCGGGCAGGGCGATCTCAGCGACGCGTCCGTCGCGCAGCAGCACATCCATCGGCGAATTGATTTTCGCCGCAGGGTCAATCACGTGGCCGCCCTTGATGAGGAGGCTCTTGTTTTCCGCGCGGGCCGTCGCCTTGCTCATTTTGCCTTCCCCAGCGCCCGCGCCAGGATCGCCATGCGCATGGGAACGCCGTTGCGGACTTCGTCCACGATGACCGATTGCGTGCAGTCGGCGACTTCGCTGGTGAGCTCGAGGCCGCGAATAATGGGGCCGGGGTGCATCAGCAGGGCGTCGCGGCGGGCAAGCTTGAGCCGCGCGGGCGTCATCTGATAGCGCTCGATATATTCGTGCAGATGAATTTTCTGCCCGGCCAGTCTTTCTTTTTGCACCCGAAGCAGCATGATGACGTCGGCCCCGCGGACCGCTTCGTCAAGGTGGCGGGTCAGTCGCAGGCCGGGTGCGAGCGTGGTTGTGAGGTCGGGCGCAAATTCCGGCGGGCCGCACAGCGTGACCTTCGCGCCAAATTTCGCCAGCAGAAGAATGCTGGAGCGGGCGACGCGGCTGTGATAAATGTCGCCGACAATGGTGACCTGAAGCCCCTTGAACGACTTCTTGTGTTTGAGGATGGTGAGCGCGTCCAACAGCGCCTGCGATGGATGTTCGTGCATGCCATCTCCCGCGTTGATGACGGGGATGTCCAGATGGCGAGCCATCAAGTGCGGGGCCCCGGCGGAAGGATGACGGACGACAATGGCATCGGCACCGACGGCGCGAAGCGTGTAGGCGGTATCGAGCAGCGATTCGCCCTTCTCAATGCTGGATCCCGACGATTGCACCAGTGTGGTGATCGCGCCCAGCGACTTTGCGGCAATTTCGAACGAAGTGCGGGTGCGGGTGGAAGGCTCGTAGAAAAGCAGGATAATGCGCTTGCCGCGAAGTAAAGGACGGGGCTTGGCGGCATTCATGCGGCGGGCGAGCTTGAGCAGCGCGAGAATATCGCGCGGATCGAGATGCTCGATGCCAAGCAGGGAGCCGCGTGCCGCTGCGCCAATAGAGTGGATAGGCAAACGCTGCATGATACTTGGCCAGAGAGCGGCGTGCAAGGACGCTTGCCAGCTGCTTATTTGCGCCCGCGACGGCCCAGGATGGCCCCGCCCAGAGCGCCGCCGATCACAAAAAAGAGAAACATTACCAGTCCCAGGGAAAAAACCCACGCGCCCAGGCCCCCCGGTTGTTTGAGTGATTCGATCGATCGCGCGGCGAGGGCCTGGAAGCGGGGGTCGGCCTTCATAGAAGCATAGAAGTTGACGGTTTGCGTCAACAGTTCCCGCAAAAGGCCGTTATAGACTGCGGCGATGAAGAAGGTAGCCAGGGAAAAAACGCCGGTGGCGGCCCCCAACCGCGCGCCCACTCGCGCCGACGGACTGAAAGCCGGACGGCGCTGGCGGTAGAAAGCCACGGAAAGAAAGGCCGCAGCCAGCATCCAGAGGAGGGCCGGGCCGGTAAGCGCCATCAGAAATCCGGACAACAAGCCCGCGAGCGCGCACACCGGCAACGCCAGCGACCACTGGATTGCATTGGGAGCGGGCACGGTTGCCGCTGGATCGGAGCCTTCGGCGGGGACAGCAGCTTGGGGTTCGGCTTCAGGCAGGGCCACCCGAATCTGCGGCGCGCGGCAGTGGGAGCAGAACGGGATCCCGTCTTCCACCGGATGAGCGCATTTTTCGCAGGGATGATCCATGAGAGCGACAAACTCACCCTCCCACAAAAGCGCGCGAGGGTAGAAGTCCGCAGAGTTGACACTACCGCAGCGCTCTCAAGGGCGCAACCCAGCCGCTTGAGAGACTGCAGTTCGCCGTGCCGGAATGATCACGCGATCTTCAGCACCACTTTCCCGAAATTCTTGCCGGCCGCCAGTAAGGCGTAAGCGTCGGCAGCCTGATCAAAGGGGAAGCTATGGCCGACGATGGGCGTGAGCTTGCCGGCGTCGGCCCAGGCGGAAAGTTGCTGCCAGGCCCCGGACATGAGGTCAGACTTTCCCGAAAGGTACGTCAGCCAGAGACCCTGCACGGAGGCGCTCTTTGCATACATGGCGCGCAGATCGAGTTGGGGAGGTTGTCCGGTGGCGGTGCCGTACTGGATGACGCGTCCGAAGTCGCGCAGGCAGCGCAGGCTTTTGGCGGTATGTTCACCGCCCAGCATTTCAAAAACCGCATCCACGCCTTCGCCTTTGGTCAAATCTTTGACGGCTTCTTCGTAGTCACGCTGTTTGTAGTTGATGCCGTGTTGCAGGCCAAGGGGTTTGACGCGCTGGAGCTTGTCGTCGGAAGACGATGTGCCGTACATCTCCACACCCAGCAGATGGCCGATCTGGACAGCGGCGGTGCCGACGCCGCCGGCAACCGCATGGATCAGGACGCGGGGCGTGGCGGTGCTCCAGCGGACGGAGGAGGAGGCTTGGCCCAGCGCGGACGATGGCACCATACCCGCCTGCCAGTAGGCAAAATAAGCGGTGAAGAAGTTCACCGGAAAGGCGGCGGCCTCCTCGTCGGAAAAACGCTCAGGGACGGGCCATAGCAGCGCCGGGCGCGCGGCGATCTGTTCGGCAAAGGCGGAAAATTGGGTGTAGCCCATCACGCGGCGGCCGGAGGCTGCCTCGGACCCGGAAAATTCCCGGCCTGCGACCAGCGGAGGAGGAGGAGTGCCGGGATAGCCTCCACTGAGCGTCATGACGTCGGCAAAATTCAGGCCGCCACAGCGGACATTTACCAGCACTTCGCGGGCGCGGACCGTGGGCGGCGGTTCGTTGCGGATGGCGAGGACTTCCGGTCCTCCGAGACGAGTAATGACAAGAGCGTTCATGAGCAAAGTTTAGCAGGGAGCGATGGCGGCCTGCGGTCTGAGACGGCAGGCCACGCCGGTCGCGCAGTCCGCTGGCGCGGGTATATACTCTTCGGCTAACCGAGCTTTTTCCCGGGAGACCCCGAAGACCGGGACGGGGCGCGCACTTCATACCACTGTCCTCATTGCGCCCTGCATCTAACCGACAGAGTCCGCCGGGGTAGCGGATTTTGGAAGCAGTCAGACTGGTCACGCCGAACTTCTGCAGGCGGGCTGCGCTGCCTGAGGAGTCGCATCGTGAATCTGGCCATCATCCGTTTTATCCTTGTCGCGTCCGTTTCCGCAGCCTGCTACTGGATGCATCCGTTTCAGCTTTCAAGAGAAGTGGACGCGGGATTGGGCGCGGCGACCGGTGCTGCGATTGTTCTGTTTGAATGGATGTTGCGGCGGGTCAGCCTGAAGCGGTTGATCGGCGCGGCGATTGGGAGCCTGCTGGGAATCTTTGGGGCTTTTCTGTTTGCACAGGTGCTTCGCACCAGTGTTCCCGCCGGTCCCAACCAGAGCTTTTTGCAAATCCTGGTCATGCTGGTCATGGGATATGTGGGTCTGGCGCTGGGAGCGCACAAGGGCGATTTGCTGAACCTCTCGGCCTTAGGCGGCTTCTTCGGCGGAGAGCAGCCGGGCCGCAAGAGCTGCAAAATCCTGGACACCAGCGTCATCATTGACGGCCGCATCGCCGACATCGCTGAAACTGGGTTCCTGGGCGGGGAGCTGTTGATTCCACAGTTTGTGCTGCGTGAGTTGCAACTCGTCGCCGATTCCTCGGACTCGCTAAAGCGGAACCGCGGGCGGCGCGGTCTGGACATCTTGCAGCGGCTGCAGAAAGATCCACACCTCCAAGTCCAGATTGCCGAGGAAGATTTTCCCGCCGTCAAGGAAGTGGACCTCAAGCTGATCGAACTGGCCAAGCTGACCGGCGGAAAAATTATCACCAACGACTTCAACCTGAACAAGGTGGCGCATGTGCGGGGCGTGGAAGTTCTCAACATCAACGAACTGGCCAACACGTTGAAACCGATCGTGCTGCCCGGCGAGTCCATGCGAGTGTTCATCCTGAAGGAAGGCAAGGAATACAACCAGGGCGTGGCGTATCTCGACGACGGCACCATGGTGGTGGTGGACAATGCTCGGAAGATGATTGGAAAGACGATTGACGCGTCTGTGACTTCGGTTCTGCAGACGACCGCCGGGAAGATGATTTTCGGGAAATGGGACGAGCGGGCCTGGGCGGGCGTGAGGAATGCGACGCCGGTGGTGACCGCGGGGCCGGGTGTCGGGCCGCCGCCACCGGCGTCGGGCGTGATCGAAGCCAAGCCGGAGATTGTGTAGCACGATGAAAGTGATTGTGATCATTCCTGCGGCGGGGCTGGGGACTCGCATGGCGGGGCCGCCGGGAAAAGCCGGGCGAGCGAAGGCCCCGGCAAAATCGAAGCAGTTTACCGAACTTCGCGGAACGCCAATCCTGATTCACACGATGCGGAAGTTTGCGGCCGTGGATGCGGTGAGCGAGATCCGCATTGCCCTGCGGGAAAACGAAATCGCCGGATTCCGCGCGCACATGGAAGCGGAAGCGAAGGGCGTGCCGGGGAAGAGCATCGAGCTTGTCGTCGGGGGCGAGACGCGTCAACAATCGGTGGACAATGCGCTGCGCTCGGCGGCAGCCGCAGCCGATGACATCGTACTTGTGCATGATGCAGTGCGCCCGCTGGTGACCTCGGAGATTATTCAGGAAGTAATAGCCGCTGCCCAGAAGTATGGCGCTGCCATCGCCGGCCTGCCCGCCGTGGATACGGTGAAACAGGTGGAGCGCACCGCCGATGGTGCCGTAATCAAGGCAACCATTCCGCGGGCGAGTGTGGTACTGGCGCAGACACCGCAGGGCTTTCGCTACAGCGTGCTGCGAAAAGCGTTTGACGAAGCCGCCGCCGATGGATTCACCGGGACCGACGAAGCGTCGCTGGTAGAGCGGTCGGGGCAGGAAGTGGCCGTGGTGATGGGCTCGCCGCGCAACATCAAGATCACAACGCCGGCAGACATGGAGCTGGCGGAGTTTTATTTGGGACGTTCCATTTAAGGAATTGCCACGGATTTCCACGGATTCCACGGATCAAAAGACCCTTCGACGGTGTAAACTCGCGGCTTATGGGAACTTCGAGGACAGATTTAAAGCATTCCTCGCTGACCGACAAAATCATTGGCGTGTTTTACGATGTCTACAATGAGCTGGGGCACGGGTTTCTTGAGTCTACCTATGGCGAAGCGATGAGCCTGGCCCTTACGGAGTCCGGGTCATCGGTAGCCCGGGAGGTTTCGCTCCCCGTGTGGTTTCGTGGCAGGAAGGTAGGGCAATATTTTGCCGACTTGGTGATTGACGATATTGTTCTTGTTGAGTTGAAAGCGACTAGAACGCTTGAGCCATCTCACGAGGCTCAGTTGCTCCACTATTTGAAGTCCACGGAGATCGAGGTAGGCCTGCTGCTTAATTTCGGTCCGCACCCCCAGTTTCGCCGTTTTCTGTTTGACAATGAAAGAAAGAAAATCCGTGTAAATCCGCGTGAATCCGTGGCCAGGGTTTCCGCATGAGGATCGGCTACGGGTTTGATTCGCACGAATTTCGCGCGGGTGTGCCGCTGAAGATTGGCGGCGTGATGTTGGAGCATGATCGCGGGTTGGGTGGCCACTCCGATGGTGACGTGTTGCTGCACGCCATCACCGACGCGCTGCTCGGTGCGATCGCGGCACCCGACATCGGCGCGTTGTTTCCTCCAACGGAGGCGAAGTGGAAGAATGCCGACTCGGCAATCTTCTTGCAGGAAGCGTTGCGCCGCGTGCACAAGGCCGGGTATGCGATCGGCAACGTGGACGCCAGCTTGATTCTGGCCGCGCCCAAGATCGGGCCACACGCAGCGAAGATCCGCGAGCAAGTTGCGAAACTGCTGGGCGTGAAAGCGGATTGTGTCGGGCTGAAGGCCAAGACCCCGGAAGGCTTAAACCTGGATCACGCGGTGCTGGCGCATGTTGTCGTGCTGTTGGAAAAAACGGCGCGCAAGAAAAAACGCGCTTCCCGCTGACCGTTATTTCCCCGCCAGTGTAGCCGCTTCGATCAACGCGCGGAAGATGGCGCGTGAGGGCGCGTCTAGATTGACCGAGCGCTCGGGATGCCATTGCACCGCAAGTATGAAGTGGTCGGGGTCAGTTCCTTCCAGGGCTTCAATGATGCCGTCGTCGGGACAGCGGGCGACAACGCGCAGGCCGTCTCCGATGTTCTCAGCCGATTGGTGATGGGAAGAGTTGACGGGCAGAACGAGTTGGCTTTCCTCAGAGGCTAAAGCCCGTTTCGTTGAGTCGCTCCTATCGGCACGGCTTAAGCCGTGCCCTTCCCGGCTCGCTCCTTCCCGGCTTTCTTGAGGAGCGACAGCCGACGCGGCGAGCTGCGCCCGGCCGGACAGCCGAGGGCGGCTGTCCCCACGCAAGTCATGCAGAATCCCCGCCAGCTTTGAATCTTTTTCCACTTCCACGCTGTGCGCGACGGCCACGTCCCTTCCGGCCTCATGATTCACTTTCGTTCGGGTTGCTTCCGGCAAAAAATCGGGGATGTGCTGAATCAAAGAACCGGAGCGATGAACGTTGATGCTCTGCAAACCATAGCAGATGCCAAGAATGGGCTTGCGCGCGCGGTAGGCGTCTTCGAGCAGCAGCGTGTCCAGCGCATCGCGGAGGGGATCGGCGGGCGCGGCATGCGGCGACCGCGCGGCCGAAAACCTGGCGGGATCCACGTCGGCGTTGCTTCCCGGCAACAACACCCCATCGCAGCTTTGAATGAGTTGTCCCGCCTCGGCAAGATCAAACGGAATGGGGACCGCCTCGCCTCCAACCAGTGCGACGGCGCGTTCGTATTGTGGCAGAGCGCGGGCGCAATAGTCGGGATTGGCCGAGTGCGGCAGCGGGATCGCGATGCGCGGCGGCATGGGTCAGCTCATCCGAGCGATCGTGGCAAGCGCCCGCGACTGGCGGAATTGTCTGATCTCATAAATGAGCGAGCCGACCAGCAGGATGCATGCCGCGGCCAGCGCCACGGGAATCGCGATGTGCCGGTAGGCGAAGGGCATGTTGGGATGGCGGCCACGAACCGTCGCAACCAGAAACGTACCAACGATGCTCAGGAACAGGCTCACCGTGAAGGTCAGCAGCGTCCCAAGGAATGTGATTGCGCCCGCGCGGAACAGTACACCATACCAGCGCGGCGGAGCGGAGATCGAAGGGCCGGGCATATGGATAGGCTACACGAGGCGGGGAGTGGCAGTCAGCCGCCTGGTGCCCGGTACTGGTGCAGTCCAACCCGAGCGGCGGTGTGTTCAAGGGAGATCCCGCGGCCCGCTGGAAAAAGCGCGGGCCTTCGGGATGACTCCGGATCAGGCGCTAGATTTCAACCTGCGCCACTACCTGGGTGCTGATTACGCAGCGGGCGCGGGGGGTTCGGGTAGAATGAATAGCGATGGCCCAAGCAACCCAAGCCTTGACGCGTACACCTTCAGAGGTGGTGAGGGCAACGCCGGTTTCGCAGGCCGCCAATGGCGTCTGCTACGCGGTGGCGGGAGAAACCTCGGCCGGGGCGCTTGATCTGGAACGCATGATCGCCGTAGTTCCTACACGGATTGCGGGGGCGCTGAACCGTAAGGCGTACTATTTTGTCCCGCTCACCGTGAACCAGGGCGATGAAACCGTGATTGCGGACCGCTATGACGTGGCGCTGAGCGACAACGCGGTGTGCCACCGGAACCTGAATCTGGGCGGGTCGCAGTGTGTGTTCATCTCCACGCGTCTGATGGACGACCGGTTTTCCGTGGCATTTGAGTTCTACATCAACGTCGGACACGGCCTGGTCGAGCAGGCGGGAGTTTCTTCGGAGTTCAGCGAGCTCGCCTGGAAGCAGGCCGAGGACGGAGTCAAAGGCGAGACCTCGATGGATGCCTGGGAGGCGCGCAAGTTGGCCACTGGGACCGGGCCCGACACGGAGCGCGCGAAGAGTGAGTATTTAGAGTCGGCTTTTTCCGACTCGATCTCGATCTACCTGCTCTCGATGTTTTTGGATGTGGACTACCACGATCTGCGGGAGCGGGACTATCCGCTGCTGGCGCCGCAGGCGCTGGCCGAGCGCTTGCGGAAAATCGCGGAACTGTTTCCGCCGAACCAGGGGTTTGAGTTTCAGGTCCTCTACCGGCGGCGCAGTTAGCGAACCCTCACAGCGCGCTTTCCGTGCGCCTGCTTACTTGCTCGAAATCACAAAACTTACGGTCGCCGCCTGATTTGCGTTCACGGTGACTGATTTTTCCCACGTGCGCGGTTCGGTAAACAGCGGCCGCTGAACAGACTTTTCCGTCAGCACATCAAACGTTTGTGCCTTTCCTGCGATCGTCCATCCTTCATGCCAGGCCACGATCTCATAGGTGCCGGGCGGAACATCGGTGAACTCGAATCGCCCGCTTTCGTCGGTGACGTCGTAGTAGGGATGCGAGATCACGAACATTTCCGCATTCATCCACACGTGGCCGCCGTTGCAACGCAACGTGACCATCCCGGGCGTTGACATGGTGCGCGAGTTGACCTGATTGGGGAAAGGAAACGGCAGGTTGTAGGTGGCGGCGCCGTCCATGTGAATTGTATGCAGCGTGGCGTCGGAGCTCTGCATGGTCAGTTCGCTCTTCTCCGGCACCAGCAGAATGTGCGGAATGTAGTGACAGCGGCGCTGATCCAGATGGCGGCGCTGTTCGGGCGCGGTAAGGGCTTTGCCGGCTGTGACGTTCTTGAGATAGACAACCGTGTTGGCGACGCCGCCGTCCGGGCCGATCTCCAGACGCTCCAGGCTGGTGGTTTTCCTGGAGTCGGGGTCGCAGACTTTTGGGTCCTTGGTGATGGGAAACTCAGCCAGGTGTGGGACCGGGCCTGCCCACTTCACCGTCCCGGCAATGGCTCCGCCATTGCTCACGTTGATCACCTGATATGTCTGAGCGGAGGCAATGGGAAGGAAAATTGCGCTGGCCAAGACCAACCGCCGACCGATACGGATACGACGCATACATCTACTCCTAGACTTCAGGCCCCGGCGGGAAGTTGCCGGAGCACGATTCTGCGCCCGCGATGAGGCGGGCCGAACGTGGTCCCCCATCAAGAGATGTCACAATTGCCGCGCGTCTCTCTTGAGAAAGATAAGGATCCTGCCATCTAGCATCGTGTCTGAATTGGGCCGCGTCGAGATTACCGGGGTAACCCAGGTGGACTTCGTGTGCTAGTTTCCCAATTGGCCGCCCGGCTGGTCCGACTTGAGCGCGATGGAAATGTCGTGCCTGGTTGGGGAAAAGCGCAGCACGATCGTCCTACCCTTCCAACCCGAGACCAACTCCTGGGCGCGCCGTTCGTTCCTCGCCTTGAGCAAACTGGAGCCCGCGTAGTATTCACCGTTCACGACGTAGGAGTAGGTAAGCTCCCCGACCCAGCCGTAGATATAGGATCGCTGTTCCGCGGGACGTGCGGAGGCCTGCCAGACGGTTGCCTGGGTCGTCGGCCAAGAATATGCTTGGCGCGTTCGCAGCCAGACGATGATCCCGCTCCCTGCCGCGATTGCGATCCCGATGAAGTCACGCACCAGGCCGAGGTAGGCGAAAGGATCGCGACCGATGCTCATGCTTTTCCCCCAAGGCGTACTGTGATGGCGACTAAGAATTTACAATAGCGATCCTATGTCCGTCACCGTCCGCTCCTTCGCGAAGATCAATCTCGGGCTCTACATCGGCGCACGCCGATCCGACGGATTCCACGAGCTGCTGACCGTTTATCAGACGATCGGCTTGCATGACGTGCTTCGTGTGAGCGTGGGGCGCGGGACCGGCGTCGAGATCTGCTGCGAGGATCCGAAAGTTCCCCAGGACGAGTCGAACACCTGCTGGCGCATCGCCGAGAAGACCATGCGCGCGCTCAAGGCGCGCGGCCGGGTGCGCATCGAAATCGAGAAGCGGTTGCCGGTGCAGGGCGGGCTGGGC